>Ga0310694_10001073_pt1 | contig 32367 bp, 28 predicted proteins | sample 174DNAGHGhighgp2_FD_203884 | JGI IMG/M metagenome (GOLD analysis project Ga0310694, IMG submission 203884) | Sheep rumen microbial communities from Palmerston North, Manawatu-Wanganui, New Zealand - 1742 DNA GHGhigh gp2 (v2) (version 2) | ecosystem: Host-associated > Mammals > Digestive system... | reverse complement strand
TGGGCGAATGGATAGGGAGTAACTTGCCCGAGGGTCCACTACAGTCGATGCTTGTCGACGGTGTGATAGGGGGCGTGGGGTCGGTCATCATTTTCCTGCCGCAGATACTCATACTCTATTTCTTCATCTCGTTCATGGAGGACTCCGGCTACATGGCCCGTGCCGCCTTCATCATGGACCGTCTGATGCACAAGATGGGGCTCCATGGCAAGTCGTTCATCCCCCTGGTCATGGGCTTCGGCTGCAACGTTCCAGCCGTCATGGCCACACGCACGGTGGAGAGCCGGCGCTCGCGCCTCATCACCATGCTCATCATACCATTCATGTCGTGCTCGGCACGCCTGCCCATCTACATCATGATTGTAGGCACATTCTTCGCCGCCCAGTACCGGTCGTGGATCATGATCTCGCTCTACGCCATCGGCATAGCCATTGCCGTGATCATAGGCAAGCTCTTCTCGTCATTTTTCATCAAGGGCGAGGACACCCCCTTCGTCATGGAGCTGCCACCCTACCGCTGGCCCACTGCGAAGGCCATCTGCCGCCACACATGGGAGAAGGGCAAGGAGTATCTGAAGAAGATGGGAGGCATCATACTCTGTGCCTCCATCATTGTGTGGGCACTGGGCTACTTCCCCCACGACGCTTCCCTCTCCGAGATGGAGCAGCAGGAACAGTCGTACATAGGCATGATGGGCAAGGCTGTGGAGCCGCTGTTCACTCCCCAGGGGTTCAACTGGAAGCTCGACGTAAGTCTCATAGCCGGTGTGGGCGCCAAGGAGATTGTGGCCTCCACCATCGGAGTGCTCTACAGCGGCGAGGCCACGCTCACCGAGCAGATGACTGCCGACGGCATAACGCCATTGGTGGGCTACTGCTACCTGCTCTTCGTGCTCATCTACTTCCCCTGCCTTGCTACCATAGTGGCCATAAAACACGAGACGGCCTCATGGAGATGGGCCGTCTTCGCTGCCGTCTACACCACGGCGTTGGCATGGATGGTAAGTGCTGCTGTATACCAACTGGCCAGGCTGTTCCTGTAGCCTCACTGGCTTCCTATCCACAGGAAGATCATTCCAAGGAGCACCAGTGCGAGGTCGACAGCCTTTGCCCGCAGGTTCTTCTCTTGGAAAAACATGGCCCCGCAGACAAATGACACTATGACGCTGCCGCGGCGTATCATGGAGACGATGCTTATCATTGCCGCTGGCAGTGACAGCGAGTAGAAATACATAAAGTCGGCCGTGGAGAGGAAGATGCTGACGCCGACGACAGCCCAGTCCCAGTGGAAAGGAGTTGTATGCCGGTGCTTGGGCCACCATATTATCATGAGCATGACAAGCATCATCAGACACTGGTAGATGTTGTACCACGACTGCACCATCATGCGGTCCAGCCCCACCCCACCCTCGCTGGCGGGCGCCATGAGGTACTTGTCGTAGAGGCCGCTCACAGCACCAAGCGCAGCAGCACCCACTACCATGTATATCCAGTGGTCGTGCTTGAAGTCTATGCCTTCCTTCTTGCCGCTACGGCTGAGCAAGAGAAACGACACCACGGCAAGTGTCACACCTATCCATTGCCACACGTTCAGCCTCTCGCCGAAGACCAGCAGTGCACCCACAAGCACCATCACCGGGCGAGTGGCGTTTATAGGTCCCACGATGGTGAGCGGGAGGTGCTTCATGCCGAAATAGCCCAGCACCCAGCTCGACAGCACTATGACTGCCTTAAGCACTATGTACTTGTGTTCCTCCCAGCCACCGCTGGCCACGTGGAAGATGGTGCCGTCGAGCAGGGTGCCGGTGGCGCTCATCACTATGCAGGGCAGGAAGATGAGCGACGAGAACAGTGTGTTGAGAAACAGCACCGGCAGCACGGCGTTGTCCTTCAGTGCCTTTTTCTTCAGCGAGTCATAGACGCCAAGGAAGGCGGCGGAGAGAAATGCGAGGATTAACCACATCTATGCATCAGTTTTTCAATATTCAATGTTAACAAGGAAGAGGGCGTTGCCCGGCATCGACTCGCCGGCGGCACTGCGCTGCCTGCCCTCCACCACTCTGCGGAAGCCCTCGGGCGACAGTCTTCCGCGTCCCACCTCGATGAGCGTACCCACCACGGCCCTCACCATGTTGCGCAGAAAGCGGTTGGCGGTGATCTCGAAATACCACGTCGAAGGGCCTGTATGGTGCCACACAGCACGGCTGACATGGCAGAGCGTGGTCTTCACGTCGGTGTGGCTCTTGCAGAAAGCACCGAAATCGTCATAATCGAGCAACAGCCGCGCGGCCTCGTTCATCAGTGCGAAGTCGAGCTGGTAGTGCATCTCGCAGGAGTAATGGCGCAGGAAGGGGTCTTTCGAGGTGTGTATATAGTAATAATATGTACGTGAGGTGGCAGAGAAGCGTGCATGCATATCGTCGGCCACAGGTTCCACCTTCTGCACGGCAATGTCCTGTGGCAGCAGGCGGTTCAGCTTGTATGCCAGCTGGCCGGGGGTGAGCGGCGGCGTGAGAGCGGTGGGCAGGTCGAAGTGGGCCACCATCATGCGGGCGTGCACACCGGCATCGGTGCGCCCGGCACCAGTGACCTCTATGTCGTGGCGAAGCAACAGCGAGAGACCACGCTGCAGCTCCTCCTGGACAGAGATGCCGTTGGGCTGTATCTGCCAACCGTGGTATCGGGTACCGTCGTAACTCAAGGTAATGAAATAGCGCATGTAATCTTGTTGTTTGGGGCTACTATATAACTAACTGTTATTTCATCGTTTTGCCTGGTAACGCGGGCGCCCTCGCCAGCAGCTGTGACGGGCGAGGGCGCCCGCGTTCCCAAAGTTGGCTGCAAAGGTACACATTATTCACCAATAAAGCAAATCTAAACCAGAAAATAAAACAAACCAAACTGGATGGGAACAGCAAATATTGTCGTAACAACTATTCACACTATATATATCTACGACCGCAAGGTGCCCCATATTTTACCTGAATAAAATACTTTCTAACTCACAGTTGGAAACTATCTAACCCACAGTTGGAAACTATCTAACTCACAGTTGGAAACTATCTAACCCACAGTTGGAAACTATCTAACCCACAGTTGGAAACTATCTAACTCCCATTTAGACCACATGAAAGATGACTGATTGTGGTAAAAAAACACATGAAAACAGCCGCTAACAGAGTAAAAACGCCTCATCTGCTACCGTTTTCGTGCAATTTTCTTGGCTATTTGAAGTAAAAGAAGTACCTTTGCGGCATAAGTAACTATACCAAGCAAACGAACAGGAAATGACACAGACAGACATATTCACACTCTGCGATGTGGCCGAAGCCATGAGCATACCCGGTGTGAGACAGATTTACACAGAGAAAGAGTTACGAAGCAGCGAGGCTCTTCGCTCCGTTGCCAACCGCAGCAACAGCCCTTACGTCACCCTCATCACCAAGGCAGCAACCATAGTGCTTGGCGATGGCGCACTGGACAGGATGATGCAGGCAGCCGACGACACAGGCGCCGCCATGGTGTATGCCGACAACTACCTGGAGCACAAGAGCATAACAGGCAACAGCGAGCGGGTAAAGATAGAGAAGACCGACTACCAGCTGGGCAGCATACGCGACGACTTCGACTTCGGCCCGCTGATAATGGTGCGCGGCGAACTGCTTCGCCAGTGGGCGAAAGAGACTGCCGACGGACCGCAGCACCGCTTTGCCGGGCTCTACGACCTGCGTCTGTGGCTGAGCCGACAAGGCGAGCTGCTGCACCTGAACGAGCTGCTGTACACCGAGATAAAAGATGACAGTGACGAGGCAAAGGGAGAGAGGCAGTTTGACTATGTGAACCCAGCCAACCGCGAGGTGCAAATAGAGATGGAGCAGGTGGCAACGGCACACCTCGAAGTCATAGGAGCACTGGTGGACACCTCGCACTACACACCCATCGACCTGCACGAGCAGGACTTCCCCGTAGAGGCCTCGGTCATAATACCTGTCTTCAACCGCGAGAAGACCATAGCCGATGCGGTGAAGAGCGCACTGGAACAACAGACGAGCTTCCCCTTCAACGTCATAGTGGTAGACAACCACAGCACTGACAGGACGGGCGAGATACTCGCCACGCTCTTTCCACAGCCCGACCCGCGCTTGACAGTACTCGTGCCTTCGCGCTACGACCTCGGCATAGGCGGCTGCTGGAACATGGCAGTCAACGACCAGCACTGCGGACGGTTCGCAGTACAGCTGGACAGCGACGATCTCTACTCCTCGACAAACACGCTGCAGCGCGTGGTCGACGCCTTCTACGAACAGCAGGCGGCAATGGTCGTAGGCTCATACCGCATCTGCGACTTCGAGCTTAACACACTGCCGCCAGGACTAATAGCACACCGCGAGTGGACCGACGAGAACGGACCCAACAATGCTCTGCGAATCAACGGCTTAGGTGCCCCGCGTGCATTCTTTACTCCACTGCTGCGACAGTTTCAGTTGCCAAACACCAGCTATGGTGAGGACTACGCCATGGGGCTGCGGTTCTCACGCGAATACCGCATAGGGCGAATATACGACGAGCTGTACCTCTGCCGGCGGTGGGGAGGCAACAGCGACTCCAACCTGCCGCTGGCACGCATCAATGCCAACAACCTGTACAAAGACCGTCTGCGCACCATAGAGATAAAAGCGCGGCAGCAGCAGAACCTGTCAGCGAGTGCTGCCCACGAGTGGGCCGACCAGCCACTGGAGCGCTTCTTCGACAGGCAGATGAGGCTGTGGCCTGAGACACTGCAACGCTATCGCGACCTGAACAGCGTAGAGTCGCACGTGCTGACAACGGCCGACGGACAGGCACCCGAGGGCGAAAAGCCAGCCTTAGGCATCGTGGCACAATTCAACCCTGCACGCATACGCTCAACAGGAGCCTCCATCACCAAGGAGGCGCTACAGTCGCGCCCATGCTTCCTCTGCAAGGAGAACAGGCCGGAAAAGCAGATCAGCGCCCACTATGAACTCTGCACCATGAACTATGAACTCCTGGTCAACCCATACCCCATCCTGCCCCGCCACTTCACCATACCGACAGTAGAGCACCGTCCACAGCAGATACTGCCCATGTATGGCGCCATGCTGCAGCTGCTTGACAAACACCGGAAGCTGACCGTCTTCTACAACGGGCCCCTGTGCGGAGCCTCTGCCCCCGACCATGCCCACCTGCAGGCCGGTACCACGGGGCTGCTGCCACTGCAGAAGGAGTGGCCACGGCTGTCACAGAACATGACGACCATCGACAGCCTCGGCGACGACGCTGCAATGGCCACAATAGACGACTACCCCTGTGCCGCCATACTCATACGCGCCACAAAGCCGAAGGACAGCCAGCGCCTTTTCCTCAGACTGTACGAAGCGCTGCCCCACCCCGCCACCAACGCCACCCAAAAGCCGCTGTCGGCACAGCACTACCAAGAGCCGATGATGAACATTGTGGCCTGGCGCGACGGCGACACCTACCTCACGGTAGTATTCCCAAGAAAGAAGCACCGCCCCGACTGCTATTACAAGACCGGTGCCGACCAGCTGCTCGTCAGTCCCGGGGCTCTCGACATGGCAGGGATGATCATCACTCCGCGCCGCGAAGACTATGAGCGACTGACGGCAGAGAAGGCGACAGCGATACTCCGCGAATGTGGAATGGAGAAGGCAGAGCTGGCCAACATAAAGGAGGCGGCAACGACAGAGACCACGAAACAGGAAGAAGCGCCTGCCTACGCTAAAGACGTGGCCGTAGGCATAGTGAGCGCAGTGAAGCTGGAGTTCTGGCTCAACGGTGCCTACCAGGCCAAGGGCGAAACCATCTGCGGCCCGCAGACCGTGGAGCTGGCCAACGGAGGCATACTGTGGCGCGGACAGCAGTACCAAGAGCTGCGTTTCACCCCCGTCGGCGAAAAGCCCGTACCGACGACAGCACGCGACAACACCGGCGGGCACCCAGGGGCTGAGGAACCATCGTTCACACTCAACGACGTGACCATAGGCGTGGGATTCCACTGGGAGCGGCAACAGTCACAGACCTTCCTCGGCTCACTGCACCTGCTGGTGGAAGCCGACAAGATAGTGGCCATCAACGAACTGCCCGTAGAGGACTATCTGCAGAGTGTCATAGCCAGCGAGATGAGCCCCTCCTCACACCTGGAGCTGCTAAAGGCCCATGCCGTCATCTCACGCTCGTGGGTGCTCTACCAGAAACAGCTGAGAGACAAGGAGCTCAACAGCAACGGCAAGGGCGAAGGATTCTTCTCGTTTGTGAAGAAAGAGGACGAGCTGCTGCGATGGTACGACCGGGGTGAGCACACACTGTTCGACGTCTGTGCCGACGACCACTGCCAGCGGTACCAAGGCATAAGAGCCGACATACAGTCTTCACCTCTCGCGCTGAAGGCAAGCGAGGCCGTCAGGGCCACGCAGGGCGAGGTGCTCACCTTCGGCGGCGAGCTCTGCGACACGCGTTTCTCGAAATGCTGCGGCGGGAAGACCGAGGAGTATCAGTACTGCTGGGACGACACGCCGAAACCGTATCTGCAGAGCGTCAGCGACCCCTTCTGTGACACCCACGACGAGAAGGTGCTCCGCCAGGTGCTAAACGACTATGACCAAGAGACCATTCCCGATTTCCACGACTGGCAGGTGGAGTACACTCAGGCTGAGCTCACCGAACTGGTGAACCGCAAGACGAAGCTCGACCTTGGCGACATCATCGACATAGTGCCACTGAGCCGCGGCAAAAGCGGACGTATATGGCGGCTGCAGATAGTGGGCACAAAGCGCACCTTCACCATAGGCAAAGAGCTGGAGATACGCCGTGCACTGAGCGAGACACACCTGCTCAGCTCGGCTTTCGAAGTGGAAAGGGTGGAAACGGCAGACAGCGGCCAGCCGTCGGGCCAGACGCTGAAGTTCATACTGAGGGGCCACGGATGGGGCCACGGCGTGGGACTATGCCAGATAGGCGCTGCGGTGATGGCTGAACGGGGATACAAGTATCAGGACATACTGTTGCACTACTACCGCGGAGCGGAGATAAAGAAAGTGTATTAGTAAAAGGAGTTAGAAGGAGTTAGAAGGAGTTAGAAGGAGTTAGAAGGAGTTAGAAGGAGTTAGAAGGAGTTAGAAGGAGTTAGAAGTCAAAAGAAAAAGTTAAAAGAAGGAGTTAGAAGTCGATAGCAAACTATTGAGATATTACATAAAAAAGTAAAATGAAACAGCGTAACCCGTGGGCTTGGGTGCCCACACTTTATTTTGCCGAGGGAGTGCCATACGTGGCCGTTATGACCATATCGCTTGTCATGTACAAACGTCTCGGACTGTCGAACACCGACATCACACTCTACACATCGTGGTTATACCTGCCGTGGGTCATCAAGCCCCTGTGGAGCCCGTTTGTAGACATTCTGCGCACCAAGCGGTGGTGGATTCTGACCATGCAGCTGCTCATAGCCGCCTCGCTGGGAGGCGTGGCCTTCACCATACCGGGAGAGTGGTGGCTGCAAGCGTCGCTGTTCTGCTTCTGGGTCATGGCGTTCGCCAGCGCCACACACGACATTGCTGCCGACGGATTCTACATGCTGGGCCTGGACCAGCACCAGCAGGCTTTCTTCGTGGGCATACGCTCCACGTTCTACCGCATAGCGACCATAGTGAGCAGCGGACTGCTCGTAGGTCTGGCACAAGTGCTGCAAGGGTGGACCGGGAGCATACCCTACTCCTGGAGCCTGGTGTTCTACGGCATGGCAGCCCTTTTCATAGCCCTATGGCTCTGGCACAGCTTCATGCTGCCACACGCTGAGAAGACTGAAGCAACGAGCGGTACAAGGGACGAAAACGGCCAGAAAACCACATTCGCACAGATAGGCCGCGAGTTTGCCGACACCGTCATCACCTTTTTCAAGAAACAACAGGTGCTGGTGGGACTGGCCTTCATGCTGTTCTACCGCATGCCGGAAGGACTGCTGGTCAAAGTGTCGTCGCTGTTTCTCATCGACAACCCCAGCAATGGAGGCTTGGGCCTGAGCGACGGCGATTACGGCCTGGTGCAAGGCACAGTGGGAGTGATAGGCCTCACACTGGGAGGCATACTGGGAGGCATTGCCGCCAGCCGCGACGGACTGAAACGCTGGCTGTGGCCCATGGTGCTGGCCATCACCGTGCCCGACATTGTATACGTGGTGCTGGCGTGGTGGCAACCCACATCGCTCTGGTTCATCGGAGCCTGCGTCTGCATGGAACAGTTTGGCTACGGCTTCGGCTTCACAGCATACATGCTCTATCTGATATATTACAGCCAGGGCGACCACAAGACCTCGCACTACGCACTGTGCACCGCCTTCATGGCACTGTCGATGATGATACCAGGACTCTTCTCCGGAGCACTGCAAGAGCTGGTGGGCTACAAGACGTTTTTCCTGATAGTAGTGACATTCTGTGCCATTACCTATATAGTCACTGCGCTGATAAAGATTGAACCTTCTTTCGGAAAGAAAAACGCAACAGAAGACGCACAACAGAAGAGCAATGTCACAAAATAGGCACTTTTCTTTGGTCGGAAGAAAGAAAATTAGTATCTTTGCAGACGTAAACTAAAAAAAGACAAAAATCATGAAAAAAGTCAACTACTACCTGGCTATGCTCATAGTGGCATTGACAGCCGTTGCCAGCCTTAGCGGCTGCGAAGAAGACGACCAGTATCTGGCCAGCCAGTTGCGCGACAAAGACTGGCAGGGATACATAGGCACCTACTACAGTTACCGCTGGGGCATCACCGGCGACGACTACCGTACCGTGATGCGCTTCACGTCGAGAGACTCGTGGTACACCAGCGGAAGAGGTGAAGAGCTCGACTACAGGGTAGGCTCGCGCAGCGACTATGCTTACTGCACGTTCAAGTGGTTCATCGTCGACGGTGAGATAACCCTGATCTACGACGACTCGAAGTGGAGCCCATACTACATCAGGAACTACTCGCTGACCAGCGCCCGCTTCCGCGGACGTCTCGACGACGGCTCCGACAGAAGGATAGAGTTTGACCTGGAGAACGAGGAATACAGCGACTGGGGGTCCTACAGCGGCAGGAGGGGAAGCTATGGCGACTTCTCGCACCAGCGCAACTACTGGTCGCGCCAAGCACCTGACTTTGACGACGACGACGCACCACTCTTGCTCGACCGCACAGAGGAGGCACGACAGTTCTCGGGAGAAGCCGACGCTGTGAGCATAGCAAGCGGCATCTTTGCAGAAAAAATAATGAACAAGCAATAAACACCTAAAACATTTTCAGCCGTATGATAATATCGAATCAAAAAAGGATCTTGGGCACTTTGGGCATCATGCTCCTTATGCTGTCCGCCACACTTACCGCCAATGCTGAAGCAGTGGCAATCGAAGGTATCTATTACAATCTGAACAGTTCTTCCGGTACAGCCGAGACCGCCATCCCCGACGACCCCTCCGTATACCAAGGGAATATAGTCATTCCTGAGACTGTAGTGTACAAAGGCACCCCCTACACCGTGACAGCCATAGGCGACGGCTCGTTCCAAGGATGCCTCAACGTGCAAAGCATCACCATACCCGGTACGGTGAAGACCATAGGCCGCAATGCGTTCATCAGGTGCGGCAACCTGCGCAAAGTGACACTGTCCAACGGACTGCAGACCATCAGCTCAGGCGCGTTCAACCAGTGCCAGGCACTGGAGACCATAGTCATTCCAAACACCGTCACACACATAGACTTCCAAGCCTTCTACACTTGCATAAACCTGAAGAATGTGACGCTGTCTGAAAATCTCACAACAATGAACTATGCCGCGTTCAGCCGCTGCTCGGCACTCGAGACCATCACCATACCCGAGAGCCTCACCTCGCTGGAACGCGACATGTTCAGCCACTGCACAGCACTGAAGAATGTGAACCTGCCACGAAGCATAGAGAGCATTGGCAACCAGTGCTTCTTGAACTGCCCCGCACTCGAGACCATCACACTGCCAAACAAAGTGACGACAATAGGCAAACATGCCTTCAGATATTGCACAGGACTGAAAAGCATCACCGTAGGCAGCAAGCTGACAAAAGTCGTCATGTACGCATTTGAACAGTGCACCTCACTGAAAGACTTCTACTGCTATGCCCCCAACGTGCCTACTACGGAATACGAAATCTTCCTCGACTCGAACGTGAAAAACGCCACGCTCCACGTGCCGGCACAGTCGGTAGAAGCATACAAGAACGCTGAGCAGTGGAAGGATTTCTACAACATCACCCCACTCGACGCCTCGTTCTACATCTTCGCCATAGACAAGGCCAGCGGATGGGAAGATAAGAAGCCACTGCGCCGCATAGGAGAGACAATGGTCTACGAGGGCTACTGCTATCTCGACGGCGAATACAGGATAAAGCCATACGAAGACTGGAACGACGACTGGGGCTACAACCCCTCGACAGGCAAGATGGAGACTGGCGCGACAACCAACTTCACTGCCGAGGCCGGATTCTACCAGGTGACAGTAGACCTCGCACAGATGACTTGCTCCCTGGTCAAGATAAAGAACATAACCCTGACAGGCGACTTCAACGAATGGGGCGACGAGAACGAGATAGAGTTGATCTACAGCAAGACCAAGAACCAGTGGACCACATCCTACACCTTCGCACAGCCATCGGAGTTCAAGATCCGTGCCAACCACAGCTGGGACATCTGCTGGGGCGGCACTGCCGACAACCTGGTGAAGGGCAAAAACAGCAAGAACCTCTTTGCAGTGGCTGCCGGACAGCGTTTCGAGCTAAAACTGGTATGCGATACTGAGAACAAGCTGACCATAACACAGACCTCGAGCGTAGCAAAGTGCAAGACTCCGACCATAGCCTACAACAAAGGAAAGATAGAGTTCAGCTGCGAGACCAAGGAAGCAGAGTTCCACTACTCAATATCCTCGTCCGACGAGAACGACGAAGGCACTGGAAGCAGCGTGACACTCGGAGCAACATACACCATCAAGGTCTTTGCCACTGCCGAAGGCTACGAGAACAGCCCAGTGGCCACTGCCACAATAAAGTGGAACGGCAGCAAGCCCGTCATGCAAGGCTTCGCTTCGGTGGAGCTCGACGACAGCTACGAGAGCTATCCTGAGGGCGACATGAACAAGGACGGCAAGGTGAACGTTGCCGACATCACGACACTCATGAAAATCATAGCTGCACAAAGCACCACTGGCGACGAACCGGGTGACGAACCTGGCGACGAGCCCGGTGACGAGCCTGGAGACGAGCCTGCTGATGACATCACAAGCAAGGTCACAGCATCCTATTACGGAGGGTCTATAAGAATAGTCGACGGCATGTTGGCTGAAGGCAGCCAGCTGACATGGAGGTTCAAGAACGGCAGCGAAGAGACAGTGAAGCTGGTAAGCGTAAAACTGATTGACGGCGTAAGCGGTAGCGAAGGCGACAACATTCTGGAAGAAGAAGTTGAAGTGGCTGCCGGTGATACAAAAACATATACCACCACCGTTGGGGCTGGAGGTATTCAGCAGCCAAAGGTGCTGTTCACATACATCGCCGGAGAAAAGGAATACACAGCCGAGGCCGTTTTCAAGCAGTAAGAAAACAGGAACTGAAATACCTTGCAGTTTCGAACAATAGGCGATAAGAAAAAGAAGTGCCGCCTTTCTCTGCGAGAAGTGCCGCCTTTCTCTGCGAGAAGTGCCGTCTTTCCATGCGAAAGGCGGCACTTCTCGCATGGAATGTGCCGGCCTTTTAAAAGTTTCATGCAAATTAATGCGCCACCATTGCAAAATTATTACAATTCGTTGAAGAAAAAGGTTTATTCACATAAAACATTTGCCCAATAGCATTTTAATGTGTATCTTTGCAGCGTCACAATGTGATTCTTTACATCATATTATATGGAAGAGCTATTACGACAATTCGACCCCATAACACTTGCCGAGATGAGCAGTGTGAAACTGATGAACCGCACAGACACGAAGTTCGTCACAACACTGCCTATGCTCGAGAGACTTCTGCAAATGGCAGTCGACGACTACTACGTGCAGGAGATAGACGGCGAACGTAACATGCTCTACGACACCACGTATTTCGACACCACCGACTTCGCAATGTACAACCAGCACCAACACGGGGTGGCGCGAAGGCAGAAAATACGGTTCAGGACATACGTCAGCTCAAACCTGCAGTTCATGGAGGTGAAGACGAAGAACAACCACGGACGAACTAAGAAGAAACGCATTGAGGTCTGCGACATGGACCTCAGCGACCCGGCCAAGCGCTCGTTTCTCGAATCGACACTGCGATTCGATGTGGACTCTCTGCTGCCTCACACACACAACCTGTTCCGACGAGTAACGCTGGTGAACAAAGGAAAGACAGAGAGACTGACCATAGACACTGACCTCATGTTCCACAACATGCTGACAGACAGCGACCGACACATGGGACCACTCGTCATCATAGAACTGAAACGCGACGGACTGGTGTTCTCACCCGTACTCGACATGCTGAGACTACTACGCATACACCCCCACGGGTTCAGCAAATACTGCATGGGAGCTGCCATGACAAACAACGACCTGCCACAGCACCGCTTCAAGCTGAAACTGCGAGAGATAAGCAAAATAACAGAGAAGGGAATGTGACAATAAAAACAGAATAAAATCAACAGATATGGATCAACTATTTGAAATCATCACCAGCGATTTTGGCAACGCCATCATCCGATTCCTGGTTTGTGCATTAGTCAACTGGATCATCATTGACCGCTTCTACTACAAGAAGGCACGGCGCAGAGACTTTTATTTCACATTCATGCTCATCTCGGTTGCCATCTTCTTCCTCGTATACTTCATGATGGGCATGGACAGGGGAAAGGCTACGATGGGCGTGGGACTGGGACTGTTCGGCATATTCTCCATCATGCGCTACCGCACAGACACCATGCCTGTACGCGAGATGACCTATCTCTTCATCATTGTGTGCCTATCGGTGGTTCATGCCATGGTCGACATCGTGGAGTCGACAAGCGAGCAGGTGGGCATAGAGATGATGAAGCTGGGGGCTATCGACATCATCTTCATCCTCGTCATCATGGTATGCGAGATGAGACTGAAGATGCAGTCGACTAAGCTGGTGCAGTATGACCGCATAGAACTGATAAAACCTGAACGACGCGAAGAGCTGATAGACGACCTGCAGCAACGTCTGGGGCTGAAGGTGCTTAAAGTGGACGTAGGTGGTGTGGACTTCCTAAGAGACTGTGCAGTGCTGAGAATAACATACGAAGGAAAAGGACACAGCGACGTGGACTCTATCTACGAGGTGAGAAAATCGCAATGGAAAGACAGCATTGACAAGTGAGAATAGTGTGGAGTGAGAAGTGTGAAGTGTGGAGTGTGGAGTGAGAAGTGTGGAGTGTGAAGTGTGGAGTGTGGAGTGAAACGTGAAACGTGAAACGTGAAACGTGAAAAGTAAATACAAAAAGATATGATAGTTAAAAGTATGGGTAATTTAAAGACCGTGTCGAAGCGGGTGATTGCACTGCACACCCTCGCGGCGGCATTAACAGCACTGCCGCTGACAGCCTCGGCACAAGACGACTTCGGGATGTTCTATGAGTTGGGCGCAGAGAAGAAACTGTCGTCAAAATGGAGCGTAAGCCTGGAAGGCGAATACCGCACGCGCAACAACACCAAGACAGCAGACCGCTGGAGTGCCGGCCTGAGCGCCGACTACAAGATAGTGAAGGGCACACTCGGCACGGTGAAAGCCACAGCAGGATACTCACTGCTGTACGACAACAACCCGGAGAAGCTGACATACAAAAGCAGCGGACTGCCAAAGAAATGGACACCAGGATACTGGGGGACAAGACACCGCTTGTACGTGAGCCTGGCAGGAAGCATGGACCTGGGCCGCTTCACCATAGGACTGCGCGAAAGGTACCAATACACCATAAGGCCAGAGAAGAAGAACCAACGATACGAATTTGTATACAACGATGAAGACTACCTCGTAGGAAACTCACTGCAGTCGGTGAGCAGCAAGAAAAAAGGCTTGTTGCGCAGCAGACTACAGGTGGAGTACAACATTGCCCACTGCAAGTTCGACCCCTTTGTCAACGCAGAGATGTTCAGCGACGACATGGGAATACAGAAGATGCGCTACCAGGCGGGGGTGGAATACAAACTGTCGAAAAGACATGCCTTCACACTCACCTACCGCTATCAGGACATAGGCGGCGATGACGACGACAACGATGTGAACAGCCACCTGATAGGACTCAGCTACAAGTTTAAGTTTTAAGACACGACACGAAGACCGTTGTCGGCGTCAATGAAGTTTCAAGTAGAAAAAAAGTAAAACAAGCAAATCAAAGATATGAGAGGTTTATCATCTATCATCTGTACACTGCTGTTCGGCATGACACTTTTCTCCTGTTCCACCGAGCAAGACGAATACAGTCTGGACTATTTCAACCAGAAGTACGGCATCAGTGAAGACACTACCCAAACCGTAGTAGTAAGCGACACGCTGGCACTGGCGGTAGAATGGAACGGCCTGACGGCAACTGTCACTGGAGAGACCGACAGCGTAACCATAACGCAGGGCGCCACCTTGGCCGACATAATCATCTCAACAGAGACGAGCCGCTTCATGGAGATAACGCTCACTGGCGAGGCCACAGACGGCTCGCTCCTGGTCTACGCGCTGAACTCATGGGGACTGGTACTCAACGGGGTGAGCCTGACCAACGAAGACGGACCGGCCATAAACAACCAGGGAGGGAAATGGCTATACGTGACGCTGGCCGACGACACCGAGAACCACCTCACAGACGGGGCAACGTGGGCCGACGCACCCTTCAACGCACAGAAGAAACAGATAGACCAGAAAGGGACATTATTCAGCGAGGGGCAGATGCACTTCAGTGGCAGCGGCAAGCTCTATGTCAGTGCCATTGGCAAGAACGGAATAGCCTGCGATGACTATGTAGTCTTCGACAATGGCGACGTGACCATTGACGTTGCCACTACCGGTGCCAACGGACTAAAGGTGAACGACGGCCTGACCATCAACGACGGCACACTCGGCATAACAGTGCTGTCGGCAGGAGGCCGCGGCATAAAGGACGACTCGTACCTGAACATAGCCGGAGGCACCACCACCATCAGCACCAAGGGCGGTTGCAAGGTGGAGACCGTCGACGGCGTGCGCGACACCACCTCGGCTGCAGGTATAAAGTGCGACAGCCTCTTCACCATGACAGCAGGACAACTGACCATCACCAGCACCGGCGACGGTGGAAAAGGAATAAACTGCTCGGAAGAAATGCACTTTAAGGGCGGCACACTGAAGGTGAACGCCACTGGCACAGAGAAACTGGCAAAGCCGAAGGGCGTGAAGAGCGACAAACAGATTGTCATCAGCGGAGGGCACTTCGAGTCCGCCAGCAGCAAAAGTAAAGCCTGCGACAGTGGCGGGGAAGACACGCCCGTGATACAAGGCACACCTAAGACAAAGTCGTTGGACAAAAGAAAAGTGGTGGTTATTTACGAATAACCACCACTTTTCTAATACCTATACAATTGTCATAATCTCTCCAACTCGGCCAACATCTGCTGCTGAAGCTCCTTTGCCTTTTCAGCAGCTTTAGCGGCGAAGTCTTCGCCAGAGGAGGCAAAGATGATGCCGCGTGAAGAGTTGACCAGCAGTCCGCAGTCACTGTTCATTCCATATTTGCACACTTCTTCCAGGCTTCCACCCTGAGCTCCGACACCGGGAACAAGGAGGAAATGGTCAGGCACCAGCTTGCGGATGTCCTCAAACATGCGGCCCTGGGTGGCACCCACCACGTACATCATATTCTGGTCGTTGCCCCACTGCTGGCTCTGGCGCAACACTCGCTCGAAAAGACGCTCACCGTCTTTATCCTCCACCATCTGGAAATCATGGCTGCCCTTGTTGCTGGTCAGGGCGAGCAGCACCACCCACTTGTCCTTGTACTCAAGGAAGGGCGTCACACTGTCCTCGCCCATGTATGGGGCCACAGTGATTGCATCGGCCGAAGTGGTGCCCTCGAAGATGGCACGTGCATACATCTTGGCAGTATTGCCTATGTCACCGCGCTTTGCATCGGCAATGATGAAGTGGTTGGGATAGAACTCACGCAGATAGCTGACAGTGAGATTATATGCCACCGTTCCACCCACACCGTAGGCTTCATAGAAAGCCAGGTTTGGCTTGTAGGCCACACAATATGGTGCGGTGGCATCTATGATAGCACGGTTGAAGGACAGCAACTGTTTTGCCGTGAGCTGGTTTTTATCGGCCTTGCCAGCCTCCAACTTGACAACAGCCTCCTTGAGAAAGTCGGGAATCTTTTCCAAGACAGGGTCCAGACCTACACAGAGGAAAGTGCCCTTCATCTTAATTTGTTTTACCAGTTCTTGTTTGGTCATACTATGTTATAGTTAAGTTTTTCAATTGCCCAACTGCGGGCGTTGGACAGGAGTTTACAATTCGCTCTCTTTCATTCTCTCGGCGTTTTCAGCCACAGTAAGGGCGTCAATCATTGGCTGTATGTCGCCTCCGAGGAAGCCCTGCAGGTCGTGTGTGGTGTAGCCTATGCGGTGGTCAGTGACACGACCCTGGGGAAAGTTGTAGGTGCGTATCTTGGCCGAGCGGTCGCCGGTGCTGACAAGTGTCTTACGGCGCGAGGCTATGTCGTCCATATACTTCTGGTGCTCCTTGTCGTAGATAAAGGTGTAGAGGCGCGAGAGGGCACGCTCCTTGTTCTTGGGCTGGTCGCGGGTCTCGGTACACTCAATGAGTATCTCTTCGGTCTCGCCAGTGTTGGGGTTTTTCCACATGTAGCGCAGACGCACACCCGACTCCACCTTGTTCACGTTCTGACCGCCGGCACCCGAGGAGCGGAAGGTGTCCCACTTTATCTCGCCCTCGTTGATGTGGACCTCAAACTTGTCGGCCTCGGGCAGCACTGCCACTGTGGCAGCACTGGTATGCATACGTCCCTGCGTCTCTGTGGCAGGCACACGCTGCACGCGGTGTACGCCGCTCTCATATTTCAGCGTGCCATAGACATCGGTGCCACTGACGGCAAAGTCTATCTCCTTGTAGCCGCCCACAGCGCCTTCGCTTACGTCGGTGACAGAGAGCGTCCAGCCTTTGGAGTCACAGAAACTCTTATACATCTTGAACAGGTCGCCGGCGAAAAGGCAGGCCTCGTCGCCACCAGTACCGGCACGAATCTCCATCTGCACGTTCTTTGCGTCCTCAGGGTCTTTAGGTATGAGAGCAATCTTTATCTCCTCCTCCAGTTTTGGCTGCAGCTCCTCGTTCATGGCCAGCTCCTCGCGTGCCATCTCTTTCATCTCTGCATCGTCCTCGTTGGCAAGTATGTCCTTTGCCTCCTTGATGCCATTCAGGCAGGCTATATAGCGCTTGCGAGCATCCATGATGTCGCTCAGGTCCTTATATTCTTTTGTGAGCTTGACAAAGCGCTGCTGGTCGCCAATCACAGCAGGATCGGTAATCAAGGTCGACACCTCCTCGAAACGGGCTTCAAGACCGTCGAGCTTCTCTAAGATACTGTTAGTTGTTTCAGCCATGTTTGTTTACGTTTTTCCTTAATCGTTGGAGCTAATTGTCATAAAGTGCCATATAGACATAAAAAAAAGCAGAATTAGAAGCCAGCTAACAAGACGCACTGACTCTATCTGCAAAGAAATATAATCTACTGGAAATAAGCGTTTTTCTCACTTTGAGCGGAATACGGGACTCGAACCCGCGACCCTCGGCTTGGGAAGCCAATGCTCTACCAACTGAGCTAATTCCGCATAAAAAGGGAACTGTCTAAGGCTCCCTCTCTCGCTGTCTTCATGAGCCGATACCCGGACTCGAACCGGGGACCCACGCATTACGAATGCGTTGCTCTACCAACTGAGCCATATCGGCATGAAACACTCTTGCTTCAATTTTTGCCAAAAAGAAAGCAGGCCATAGCCACGTCATCTTTTTTGCGGTTGCAAAGGTATTGCTTTTTTTCTTTACTGACAAATTTTAAACCTACTTTTTTCTCTTTCTCGTCCTTTTTTTTGTTTTTTTTCATTTATAAGCACCGTTGTTCTCCTGCATACACTTGTTTTGGCATGTTTTTTGCTAATAATTTCAAAAAAGAAAGGAGACAAGACTATGGCATTTATTGACTATTACAAGATTTTAGGTGTTGATAAAAACATCCCCCAGAAGGATGTGAAGAAAGCTTACATAAAACGAGCCAAGCAGTTCCATCCCGACCTTCACCCTGACGACCCTAAAGCCAAGGCGAAGTTTCAGGCACTTAATGAGGCCTACGACGTCATCGGCGACCCTGAGAAGCGCAAGAAATATGACCAGTATGGAGAGCAGTGGAAACAAGCCGACTCCTTTGGCGGAGAAGGTTTCAAAGGCGGAGGGGGCTCCCCATTCGACGGCTTTGACTTCTCAAACTTCCAGCGTGGTGGTGGCTTCAGTTCGTTCTTCGAGAACCTCTTTGGCGGTGGTTCCCGTCGCAGCGGAGGGTTTGGTGGTTTTGGCGGGTTTGGCAGTCAGCAGCCTTCTGAGACACAAGCCAGCGTCAATATTGACATGTATACTGCCATACTGGGTGGCGACATCATTGTCTCGACAAACGACAGCAAACTGCGTATCAATGTGAAACCTGGCACACAACCCGGCACGAAGGTGAGGTTGAGGGGGAAAGGTCAGAACGGCAATGATCTTATCATCACACTTAACGTCACCCTTCCCACAAACCTGTCACCACAACAGCAACAGCTGCTACGGCAGATGCAGAACAGCTAAAGCGCCGGTTTCCAGCCGTCGGCCCTGCGGAACACGTTTTCCTGAGTCACCTGCTGGGCTTCTTTTTTGTCCAACTGTCGGCTCCACCCCACCCTTTTCGAGGTGTCGGCACCTTCGCCGTTGTTTTCATATTCCATATAACGGGCTGTTTGCTTGCGCTCTTCCTGCCAGTGGTGCCATCCCTCGGGACGTATCTGCTTAGGAAGGGTGCAGTGCATGAAGAGCGTATAGCCATAGTCACGCCAAGGACGCCCAAGGAACACTTTCTCCACATTGTCGGCAACAGTGACGTTACAGCGGTTGAACACATAGCCATAGTCCACGGTCTTTGGCGTTGAGGCAGCGGTGATGTAGCTGTTGGCCTTGCAATGTATGTGGCAGCCTTCGAACCATGCCGTCGACGGACCGAAGATGAAGTCTGTGGTGCCCTCGATATAGCAATTGCTGAAGAGCAGGCGTGTGTTGTCCTCACCAGTATAGATGGTGTCCTGGTGGCCCAAGAAGCGGCAGTTGATGAAGAGCAGACGGTCGCCCTCGGTATGCAGTGCCACTGCCTGGCCCAGACGCGCCGAGTTGTTCTCTATGGTGATATTCTTCAGAGTTATGTCGTTGCCCTCTATCTTCAGCGTGTAAGTGCGGAAAGTGCCCATGCCTTTCGGACGGTCTGCAGTTTTTATGTTAGCATGGTCATCGTAGGTGATGATGGTGTTGTCGCGGTCCTCGCCGCAAATCTCAATGTTCTGCAGCCACTGGGGTATGATCAGTTTCTCCTTGTATGTACCACGCTTCACGTATATCACCTTGTGATAGTCCATGAAAGCACGGCACACCTCGATGGCCTCATCGACAGTGCGAAACTCTCCTGTGCCGTCGCGGGCTACGACAATGGTGTCGGGCGAGTCGTAGCTTTTAGCTGCATTGGCAGACAACACGAACGACGATAACAATAACAAAGTAGACAGTAGTTTGTTCATAAAGGTCAAAAGTATTGAATTACATGATTTGCGAAATCTCTTTCAGGTCGTCCACATCTTTCAGACTCTGCATGATGCTCTTCACGTCATCCCTGTCGTGCACTCTGAGGTCTATGCTCCCCTCAAAGATGCCGTCTTCGCTGGTGAAGGTCAGTTTCCTGATGTCTACCGACAACTGTGTCGAGATGACACGTGTCACTTCGTTCACAAGTCCCCGGCGGTCTATTCCGCCCAAACGGATAGTGGCATCGAAGAAGAGCTGCTTGTGCATGTCCCATTTCACGTCGAGTATGCGGTTTCCGTAGCTGGCCTTCAGCTTGTTGGCCACAGGACATGCCCGCTTGTGTATCTCAATGCGGTTGCCGTTGTCGATGAATCCAAGGGTGTCGTCACCAGGTATGGGGTGGCAGCAGTCTGTGAAGATGTACTGTCCTATGTTCTCCTCGGTAATGTAGATAGGCTTTTTCCTGTTGAATTTCTCTGGCACGACGAAGAGGTCGGGCTGTTTCTCCGCTTCCTGCTTCTTCGCCTTGACAAAGGGCACATATTTTCTCCATCCTCCGCCCTCGCTGCTCTTTTTGTTCTTGCCGTTCAGCTCGTCGGCGTCCTTTTCGCCCAGCACTATCTTGCGTTCTCCCAACATCTGGAAGAACTCCTCCCTCTGGTTTATGTCGTGGTACTTTGCCAGCTGGTCGGCCTCTGTCTGTGTCTGCTCGAAGCCGTTTTTCACCAGCCAGGCGTTCAGCAGTTCTTCTCCCTCTTTCTGAATCTCCCGGCTGTTGCGCCTCAGTATGGCCTGCACCTTTGCCTTAGCCTTGGCCGTCAGTGCGAAGTTGATCCACGAGGGCTGCACATGTTGTGACTTTGAGGTGAGTATCTCCACCTGGTCACCGCTCTTCAGTCTGTGGCTCATAGGCACGAGCTTGTGGTTCACTTTGGCTCCTATGCAGTGTGATCCCAGGAAGGTGTGTATGGAGAATGCGAAGTCGAGTACGGTGCTGTTTGCCGGCATGGTCTTTATCTCGCCCTTCGGCGTGAAGACAAATATCTCGCTGGCATAGAGGTTGAGCTTTATGGCGTCGAGGAAGTCCATGGCGTCGGGCTGAGGGTCGTCAAGGATCTCCTTGATGGTGCGCAACCACTGGTTCAGCTCGCCTTCATCCTCCTGGTACTCGTTGCCCTCCTTATACTTCCAGTGTGCAGCAAGTCCTTGCTCTGCTATCTCGTCCATGCGGTTGGAGCGTATCTGCACTTCTATCCAGTGTCCCTGTTTCGACATCAGTGTGACGTGGAGAGCCTGGTAGCCGTTTGCTTTCGGATGGTTCACCCAGTCGCGTATGCGGTCAGGGTGGCTGCGGTAAATCTTCGTCAGGGCGACATATATATCGAAGCACTCGTTGACCTCTTCCTCACGGTTTGTGGGGGTGAAGATTATTCTTACAGCGAGTATGTCATATATTTCGTCGAACGGTACGTGCTTGTTCTGCATCTTGTTCCAGATGGAGTAAGGCGTCTTCACGCGCTCACGTATCTCGTATTCTATGCCCATCTTTTTCAGTGATGCCTCTATAGGCTCAATGAACTGGTCAAACGACTGTCTTCTTGACAGTTTTGTCTCTTCCAGCTTAGCCACTATCGCGGCATAGTCCTCTGGATGCTCAAAGCGGAAGCTGAGGTTTTCCAGTTCCGACTTTATCTTGTACAGTCCCAGTCTGTGGGCGAGTGGTGCATAGAGGTAGAGTGTCTCCCCTGCTATCTTGTACTGCTTGTTAGCAGGTTGCGACTCCAGCGTACGCATATTGTGCAGGCGGTCTGCAATCTTTATCAGTATTACACGTATGTCTTCGCTCATGGTGAGCAGCAGCTTCTTGAAGTTTTCTGCCTGTGCTGAAGCCTGCTCGCCGAAGATTCCGCCCGACAGTTTAGTCAGTCCGTCGACTATTTGCGCTATTTTGGGTCCGAACATGTTCTCGATGTCTTCCACGGTGTAGTCGGTGTCTTCCACTACATCGTGTAGCAAGGCCGAGCAAATGCTTGTTGACCCGAGTCCTATCTCCGAGCACACTATCTGTGCCACTGCGATAGGGTGCATGATATATGGCTCGCCTGACAGGCGCCGCACTCCTTTGTGTGCCTGTCTGGCAAAGTTGTATGCCTTTGTTATGAGTTCCACCTTTTTGCGGTGGCGTGAATTCAAGTAGTCGTTGATTAGTTTTTGGAACGCATCGGTAATAAGTTTGTCGTCGGCTGCCTCTTGTCTTATTAACTCATCATCATCCATAGTGTTTCCTCCTTGTTAGTTAAATCATTTCACTCTTAATTTCTTTCCTGCACGTATGGTGTTCCCTTTCAGTCCGTTGAGTTTCTTCAGTTTGCTCACAGTCGTTCCGTTGCGCTTTGCTATAGCCGAGAGTGTGTCTCCGTTGCGCACTGTGACCGAGTGGCCACCACCCTTTCCTCCGGAACTCTTCCTTGCATACCTGGCAGCACGTCCTTTACGCCCTTTCTTTCCCGGTTTTGTCGTTGTGATGACTTTCTCTTCCACTGCCACCTCTACACGCTTGTCGAAAGCGCCGTCGGTAGAAGCGTAGACCGAGTCCTGCAGGTCGATGAAGCGTGTGACGTCGCCCACGGGGAGCCTCAGAGATGAGAGCGCTGTGGCACCTGGCACTATGTCGCGCCTGTATTGCGGGTTCAGCGAGCGCAGCATGTCAATGCTGAAGCCACACACAGACGATATCTGCTGGAATGTGACGTTGCGGTCGAGCATCACCGTGTCGGTCTTCACAGGGAGCTGCGTCTGCATAGGACAGATATTGTGTTCACAGTAATACGTCATGACGTAGTTTGCGGCTATGAAGGCAGGCACATATCCGCGTGTTTCGCGTGGCAGGTATGAATAAATCTTCCAGTAGTCTTTCTCGCCCCCGGCACGGCGTATGGCCTTGTTTATGTTCTCCGGGCCACAGTTGTAAGCCGCTATTGCCAGGTGCCAGTCGCCAAACAGGTTGTACAGGTCACGGAGCAACCTTGCTGCCGCCCAACTGGACTTCACGGGGTCACGGCGCTCGTCGACAAGGGTGTTCATCTCAAGCCCGTATGCCTTTCCGGCCGATGGCATGAACTGCCACAGTCCGGCCGCTCCGGCATGTGAGACTGCCGATGGGTTCAGTGCCGACTCTATGATGGGCAGATATTTCAGTTCCAGAGGAAGCTGGTATGCCTCCAGTGCCTCTTCAAAGAATGGCATATAGAAATTGCAGGCCCCGAGGAGATAGCTCACCTGCCTGCGCGACTTCACTGTGTAGCGGTCTATACAGGCCTGCACCACTTCGCTCCAGGGCATCTCGATGATGGTGGGCATACGGTGGAGGCGAGACATGTACTCCTCCTTGCTGAACACAGGGTTCTCGTCGGCAGTCTTGCAGTCATTGTCGGTGCTAAGGTATGTCTTTGCCATATACAGTGTCATAAGACTGTCCAGATAGACTCCCATTGACTCGGGAAACTCTATCTCCTCCTCATTGCCCTCTTCGTCGACCACTACTATTTCGTCTTCATCTTCGTCATTGTCATCGTCGGCGACCTCGTTTTGAGCCCACACGGGTACAAAGGATAGCGAGGAGATAATGGCGGTAAGGGTGGCCGTCATCACAGCATGGCTGTTGAGAACACGTTCTATTATCTTCATGATTATTGCTTTTTCTATCTTAAATGTTCGTTCTTGTTCAGAAATTCAGGCTACAGTTGACTCCCAGCGATGTGGCATACAACGGATTGTTTGACACGCCACTGCCCATCACCGTGGGCCTCACTTTCAAGCTCAGGTCTTTCGATATGTCAAACTCCGACAGCTCGGCGTCGACGTATGCGTCTATGACAGACACTGCATAAACGCCTATCATGACGAAGAAACTCAGGTCTCTCCACCGGCGGTAGCGGTCTTTACGGCGCTTGAAAATATCCTTGTAACGCTCTTCGTTTGAAGAGTTTATCTGTCTTCCCAGATGCAGGAACTTGTTGTAGCTGGCAGTGCCCGGGTCATCGTCCATCAGGTCGAGATATGCTTGTGCATAGTCCTTGTACATCATGTTGTTCCATGTCATGGCATAGATACATCCCAGGAATCCTCCGTAGACAATGGGTAGTTTCCAGTACTTGCGGTTGTATATCTGTCCTCCGCCAGGTATGACCAATGCCAGCCACAATGCCCTCTGTGGGTTGGGTTTCCACTTTGACCAGTCGCGTCCGGTGGCTACCGGCACGACCTGGTCTGCAACAAGACTTACTCCATCGGCCATAGTGTCTATGTTGACAAGCGAGTCACCGGGCGTCACAGCAATAGCTGCCGTGTCGACAGGCGGCAGCTCAAGGGCCACAGAGTCGAGATCGTGAAATACGGGGCCAGCTGCGACATTCTGCCCCACACTGCTCCCCACTCCTGCCACCAGCAGCAGACATGCACACCATAGTCTTGCCAACACTCTCATACCAAGCTATACTCCTCCCATCAATGACATTATGCGTTTCAGTTCGTCCTCGCTGCTGAAGGGTATGCTGATCTTTCCCTTACCCTCCGAGTTGCAGGTCAGCTGCACCTTGGCATTAAGGATATCTGACAGACTGTCCTTCAGCTTTATCACATCGGGCGACAGCGTCACCTTTGCTCCCACTTTCTTGCTTCCTGCCTGCAGTGTCTCACCACTCTTCAGCATCTGTACCATCTCTTCCACCTTGCGCACAGAGTACTGGTTCTTCAGCACCTCGTGGAAGACCTTCAGCTGTAGCGATGGAGAGTCGAGTGAGAGCAGTGCCCTTGCGTGACCCATATCGATGTCCCTGTTCTTCAGAGCCATCTGTATCTGTGCTGGCAGTTTGAGCAGACGCATATAATTGGTCACCGCAGTACGGCTTTTGCCCACTCGCTCCGATATTTTCTCCTGTGTCATTCCGCTCTGCTCTGCCAGATGCTCGTAGGCAAGTGCTATCTCTATGGCATTGAGGTCTTCGCGCTGAATGTTCTCCACGAGTGCGAGCTCCATGACGCTCTCATCGTCGGCGGTGCGTATATATGCCGGTATCGCGTCGAGTCCAGCCATCTGAGAAGCCCTCCAGCGTCGTTCGCCAGCAATGATCTGATAGCGGTCGGGGGCCACCTGGCGCAGCGTTATCGGGGCGATGATGCCCATTGTGGCAATGCTCGATGCCAGCTCCTGCATTGCAGTAGGGTCAAACTCACGGCGCGGCTGGTCGGGATTGGGCTCTATCTGCGATATGGGTATCTCGTTGAGGTTCGACGACCCCTGCGTGGTCACTTCACTTGTGTCGATAAGGGCATCCAAGCCGCGACCGCCGCCTATGTCGTCAAGGCCGCGACCCAACACACTTTTGTCAAATTTCTTTCTTACTGCCATTGTCGTTAAGTATTTGGAGATGAGAGTGTGACGTGTTCAATGCTCAACCTTTGGAAATAATCTCCTTCGCCAGTGCGAGATGGTTTTTCGAACCTGTCGACTCGGCATCGTAGAGTATCACTGGCAGTCCGTGTGACGGACTTTCCGACAGCTTCACGTTGCGCTGAATCACAGTCTTGAACACCAGTTCCTGGAAATGACGCTTCACCTCGTCGTATATCTGGTTTGCCAGTCTCAGGCGCGAGTCATACATCGTCAGCAGAAATCCTTCTATCTCCAGTTTCGGGTTTAGTTTTGATTTTATTATCTTTATAGTGTTTAACAGCTTTGATATTCCCTCGAGTGCGAAATACTCGCACTGTACAGGTATGATGACCGAGTCGGCGGCCGTCAGAGAGTTGACGGTGATGAGTCCCAATGACGGCGAACAGTCAATGAGGATATAGTCGTACTCAGCCTTTATCGGATCCAACAGTTTCTTTATCACTCGTTCGCGATTGTCCAGATTGAGCATCTCTATCTCGGCTCCCACCAGGTCTATGTGACTGGGTATTATGTCAAGTCCTTCGATGTCTGTGGTGTATATGGCCTCGCGGACATCGGTCTTGTTGATGATGCACTCGTATAGCGAGCAGTCCACCTCTTTGATGTCCACTCCCAGACCGCTTGACGCATTGGCCTGTGGGTCAGCGTCAACGACGAGAACATTTTTTTCCAGCGTTGCCAGTGAAGCAGCGAGATTGATGGTGGTAGTGGTCTTGCCTACACCACCTTTTTGATTTGCTAATGCGATGATTTTTCCCATTTTCAATCTTTTTTCCTAATTCCTACTTACTAAGAGAGTGCAAAGATACTAATTTTTCCATCAATCAAGCATCATTTTAAGATTTTTTACACACAAGCCCATATCTTTATTGTCATGAGTGAAATATCTCAAGTTTCCAGAACGTTCTGATGTATGTTGCAGACGCCTATATAAAGAAGAGAAGCCAAACAACACCGCTGGGCACCAGCGGCTTTGTTTGGCTTTTCCCAGATGTAGATTCTTATACGTCAGTTGTTCACCGAACCTCCCACAATGTCGAGCAGTTCGCTGGTGATGGCCTGCTGGCGGCTCTTGTTGTACTGCAGGTTCAGCTGTCTGAGCAGCTCGTCGGCATTGTCGGTAGCGGTCTGCATGGCCACCATTCGTGCTGCATGCTCTGAAGCCACGCTGTCGAGCAAGGCGGTATAGAGCATCAGGTGGCCCATCTTTGGGATGAGCTGCGAGAGCACGGTTATCATGTCGGGCTCGACGATGAAGTTGTCGTTCAGCGGTTTCACCTCGTCTTCCTTCACCTCACGTTTGCGTCCCTTATTCTTCAGGTAGTCTTGTGCCTTCTTGGTTACGACATTCGAGGTGAGGTCACGCTCATGGTCACGCCCCAGCTCATCTTCAATGTCTATGGGCAGGAAGGTCTTGTGAGTAAGCACCTGCGAGCCAGCACTCTTGAAGTGGTGGTAGATGAGGTCCACCTGGTCTATCTCTCCAGCCTCGAAGCGTTTGCCCAGTTCCATTGCCAGGTCTATGCACTGCTTCACGTTGGGGTGGTCTACCATGTCGGCCAGGTCGCATTTCACGTTGTAGCCCAGCTTGCGTGCCTTCTCTGCCACCTTGCGGCCTATGGGGTAAACCTCCACGTTTTCAGCCCCGAGCTCGGCCGACAGCTCTTTCACTGCGCCCATCATCTGCTTGATGATGTTGGCATTGAAGCCGCCGCAGAGCGACGAGTTGCTGCTGTAAACCACCAGTGCTATGCGCTTCACGGGCCGTTCCTGGTCGTAGATGGTCTGGGCCTCAGCCTCTGCAGCGAGAAACGACTTCAGTATGTGCTCCAGCATCGTCTCGTAGGGCAGCATGTTCTGTATAGCCACCTGGGCATGATGCAGCTTCGACGAGGCCACCATCTTCATGGCCGACGTTATCTTGCGGGTGGAATTGACCGAGGCAATGCGGCCTTTGATTTCTTTTAATGAGGGCATAATCTTACTTTAAAATTAAAAATTAGAAATTAAAAATTATGATCGCTTTTCACCAAATGCGTCGTGAGAAGCTATATGGAAAAACTAACCATAATTTTTAATTTTTAATTTATAATCACTTATACGTTCCGGCGATGTCGGCCATGACGGCTTCAATCTTTCCTGTGGTCTCGTCGTCTATCTTGCCTGAGGCAAGTGTCTCGATGACCTCGGGACGTGTGGAGCGCAACTTCTCGAGGAACTGGTCCTGGCACTGGCGCACCTTGTCTATGGGCACCTGACGCATCAGTCCGTGCACGCCACAGTAGAGTATGGCCACCTGCTCGCCTACGGGCATGGGGCTGTACTGCGGCTGTATGAGCAGCTGGTTGTTCTTGCGTCCACGGTCCAGAGTCATGGCGGTCACGGCATCCATGTCGCTGGAGAACTTCGAGAAAGCCTCAAGCTCACGGTACTGTGCCTGGTCTATCTTCAGTGTGCCTGCCACCTTCTTCATAGACTTGATCTGTGCCGAACCACCCACACGGCTCACTGAGATACCCACGTTGATGGCGGGACGGAAGCCCTGGTTGAAGAGGTCGCTCTCAAGGAATATCTGGCCGTCGGTGATGGAGATCACGTTTGTTGGGATGTATGCCGACACGTCGCCTGCCTGTGTCTCGATGATAGGCAGTGCTGTGAGCGAGCCGCCACCCTTCACATGGCCCTTCATGCACTCGGGCAGGTCGTTCATCTGCTCGGCCACCTCCTGCTGCTCGTTCATCTTTGCTGCGCGCTCCAGCAAACGGCTGTGCAGGTAGAACACATCGCCGGGATATGCCTCACGTCCTGACGGGCGGCGCAGTATCAGCGACACCTCACGATAGGCCACTGCCTGCTTCGACAGGTCGTCGTAGACCACGAGGGCGGGCAGTCCGCGGTCGCGGAAATACTCGCCGATGGCAGCACCGGCAAATGGTGCGTAGTACTGCATGGCGGCGGGGTCGGCAGCGGTTGCAGCAACGATGATGGTGTATGGCATGGCGCCGTGCTCCTTCAGTGTCTGCACAAGAGCTGCCACTGTGGAAGCCTTCTGGCCTATAGCCACGTAGATACAGTAGACAGGCTTGCCTGCCTCATAGAAACTCTTCTGGTTGATAATAGTGTCTACAGCGATGGCAGTCTTTCCCGTCTGTCGGTCGCCGATGATCAGCTCACGCTGTCCGCGGCCTATGGGAATCATCGAGTCGATGGCCTTCAGTCCCGTCTGCAGCGGCTCTTTCACCGGCTGGCGATAGATGACGCCTGGCGCCTTGCGGTCGAGGGGCATCTCGAAAGAATTCTTAAGGTCTATATCACCCTTGCCGTCGATGGCCTCGCCCAGCGGGTTTATGACACGGCCCAGCATATTGTCGTTCACGCGGATGCTGGCGATGCGGCGTGTGCGCTTCACCACCATGCCCTCCTTGATGCCCGACGTGGAACCCAGCAGCACACATCCGACGTTGTCCTCCTCAAGGTTCATCACGATGGCCATGGTGCCATTTTCGAACTCCAGCAGCTCGTTGGCCTCGGCATTGCGCAGACCGTAGATGCGGGCCACGCCGTCGGAGACCTGGAGCACGGTGCCCACCTCGTCGAACTGAGCACCGTCGCTGATGCCTTTCAGCTGTTCGAGCAGTACCTGACTGACTTCGCTTGGTTTAATTTTATCTGACATAATTGTTATTTGCGATTTACTTATTTACTATTTTCGATTTATCGGCCGATTTCCAGACGGTTCCGGTTGCAGTCAGCCAAATGACCGTGTCATCCTGATTAACGCGTGAGCCGGGTGCGGGAAACCGCTAAATCGTCAATGAGCCAAATTGTTCAGTATGTCGCGCAGCTTGCTTTGCACGCTTGCATCCATCCTAAACGTGTCATATTCGAGGACGAAGCCTCCGATGATGTCGGGGTTCACCTCAGACTCAAATTCCACAGTGCCTTTAGTGCGGCTCTCCACCATCTGGCGCATCTTCTGCTCAGTTTCTGGTGCTACAGCCACGGCAGTGGTCAGTTTACCACGGATGACATTCTTCTGCTTACGGTAGAGTGTGACGTAGGAATTGGCCATGAACTGAATCATGTTCTCCCGATCCTCTTTCAGCACCATGGCTATGAATGCCTTGGTGAGGGGTGTGGCCTGTTCTCCACCCGTGGCGGTGAGCAGCAACATTTCCTTCTTGTCCTTAGAGAGCATCGGATTGTCTATCGTGTGCCTCAGCTGTGGCACCTCGATGTAGCTCTTTGCCAAAAGCTGCATCTCACGGTAGACGTTATCCTCGATTTTCGCGTCAGAGGCACTCTTGAGCAGCGCCCTCGCATATCGAACCGATATTACTCCTATATCCATACGTGTTACAGTTTTTATTTGTTAAGCGAAGCATCATCCAGCATACGGTTGATGAAATCCATCTGGGCCTTGTCGCCCTGCAGGTTCTGTCGCAGAACCTTTTCTGCTATCTCCACGCTGAGGGTAGCCACCTGATTGCGTATGTCGGCAATGGCAGCCTTCTTCTCCTGCTCTATCTCGGCCTTGGCGTCGCTGAGCAGTCGTGCACCTTCCGCGCGGGCTTTGTCCTGCGCTTTCTCCACAATGGCGTCGCGGGTCTCGGCAGCCTCTTTCAGTATCTGAGCCTGCTTCTCGCGTGCCTCCTGGAGGATGGATTCACCTTCTTTCTGTATATTGGCCAGACGCTCGTTTGCCTCATGAGCCTTGCGCAGAGAGTCATCGATGAAAGCCTTGCGCTCCTGAACCATCGACGTGATGACAGGAAAGCCCCACTTCCACAAGATGAACAGCACCACGAAGAATGTCAGAGACATCCAAAACAGCAGGCCAGTACTCGGAATCAATAAATCCATAGCTGTTGAATTATAAATTTGTAATTAGGAATGAGTAATTAGTAATTATGATTACTTCTTCAATGAGGTGTACTGTCGCGGTTTCTTTATAACATCACTTTGCAACAACATTCATTTGCCAGGTAATCATAATTACTCATTACTGATTATTAATTACTCATCATTACAAGCACATGAATGCGATGACGGCAGCGAACAGAGCCACACCCTCGATGAGGGCAGCGGCGATAATCATGTTCGTCATCAGCTTGCTGATAACCTCGGGCTGACGAGCCATGGCGTCCATGGCAGAGCCACCAATCTTACCAATACCAATACCTGCACCAATGGCAGCGAGACCTGCGCCTACTGCGGCACCCAATTTTGCTACGCCTTCTACGGCTAATAATGTTGTAATCATAATTACTTTGTTTTAATTGTTAATATTTCGTTTTCTAAATTTCTTGTCTCTCATTTTCTAACTACTCCTCGTGTCCTTCTGGCACGGCGCGTGCCATGCCGATAAACACCGACGAGAGCAGCGTGAACACCATGGCCTGGATGAAGCACACCAGGCACTCCAGACACATCATGAAGATAGCCATGATGACGCTCACGGCGCTCATGCTATAGAACACACCGGCCGACATCGTTGCCACGAGGAAGATGATACAAGGCATTGCCACGGCGATGGCGTGACCGGCCATCATGTTGGCAAAAAGTCGGATCATCAGGGCAAAGGGCTTCGTGAAGATGCCCACAAACTCTATGACAGGCATCAGGGGCACCGGACACTTCAGCAGGAAGGGCACTTCAGGCCAGAAGATTTCTTTCCAGTAGTGCTTGCTGCCCGAGAACTGCACCACCACGAAGGTGCACAGTGCCAGGAAGAATGTCACGGCGATGTTGCCAGTCACATTACCACTGCCCGGTGGAAACGGTATGAGTCCCATCACGTTGCAGGTGAAGATGAAGAAGAAGCAGGTCAGCAGGTAGGGCACATACTTCTCGTACCCCTTGCCTATGCCCGGCTTGATGATATCGTCCACCACATACATCACCAGCATCTCCACAAAGCCCACGAAGCCACCGGGTGCAGCGTCGCTGGCCTTGCGCTTCTTGTACCAGCGGGCACTAAGCAGGATGCAGCAGAGCAGCAGCGCCACATTGATGAACATCACTGCCACCGTCTTGGTGATAGAGAGGTCGAGTACGGCAGAACCGTTCTCCACTATCTTTCCTGCCAGCTCACCCTCGGTGGCAATAGCCAAGCCTTGTATGTCGGCAGGTGCGTCAGCCTTCACATGGCGCAGGCCGTCGGCGGCGGCATGATGCTCAAACTGGGACGAGCAAAACACGTGCCATCCAGTAGAGCTGTTGACAATGACGGGCAGCGGAATGGCTATGGGCACAGTCTCGCCCTCGGCATTGACATAGTCAGTAACATGCCAGTCGTGCGAGTCCTTGATATGCTCAAGCACCACCTCTTTGGCAGAGAAGCCCTCAGCCTCTGCCGCCGGTGTAAGAGCCAGCAGCAACAGTGCCATGCTTAACAGACGTTTCAATACATAATTCATAATACACAATTCATAATTAAGCTGCGAGCAGCTAATCATCAACCTTCAATGTTCAACGTTCTCAGTGTCTCATCGTGAGTGTGGTCACCATCATCGCCGCATACAATATCAATATTATAAGGGCGAACCTGACAGCGTCTTCACGACTGTCGGCAAAAAGTACGTAGAGCACAACGGCAGTGCCGATGAGCAACATACGCACCGTTGCCATGATGAGGTAGAAATGTGGCAGATGTTCTGGCGACCGGCTTTTCACCATGTCGTAGCCCTTCACGTATGCCACTCCCAGAAGTGTTATCAGCAGTGCGGCGAGGACAACAGCGAGCATCATGGGTGCTCAGGCTTATTGCAGCTCAACGCACACCGACACCTCGTTCTTCTGCACCGACACGAAGCCGCCTGTTATGGGCAGCTGCCTACCATCGTACTCCACCACTCCTTTCTGCAGCAGCGAGATGATGGGCGCGTGGTTGTAGAGAATCTCAAAGTTACCCTGTGCGCCGGGCACCTTGACGTTATCCACCTCACCTTCGAACTCCACCCTTTCAGGTGAAACTATCTTCAACTTTAACACCTTGTTTATTTACTATTTACGATA
>Ga0310694_10001072_pt1 | contig 32376 bp, 16 predicted proteins | sample 174DNAGHGhighgp2_FD_203884 | JGI IMG/M metagenome (GOLD analysis project Ga0310694, IMG submission 203884) | Sheep rumen microbial communities from Palmerston North, Manawatu-Wanganui, New Zealand - 1742 DNA GHGhigh gp2 (v2) (version 2) | ecosystem: Host-associated > Mammals > Digestive system... | reverse complement strand
CTTGTCCTCTAAAAGATAAATGTGGATTCAAAGATAATCAAAATAGTAAATCATATAGTGTGAAAATAAAAATGGCAGATATACATCAAGAACATAAGAATAAACAAGAAACACAAGAGTATATGGAACTTGCTAAAGAAAGATATAAGATTGAAGCTAAAAATGCGGAACTAAAAAATGAGTACGGCTATGCACACGCTTCTTATGCAGGTATTCATGGTATGACTCTTCAGGCTGGTGTTTCGATTTTTGTCGTGAATTTGAAGAGGATATTACGCCTTAAAAACGGAAAAGAAGGTAAATAATTCATAGAGATACCTTCGTCTTTCACTTAATATAATAAAAAAATGAAGAAATTATGACTTTTACATCATAAAATCTTCATTTTATTTTTGACTTAATTTTAACTGCGAAAAACAGATACCATTTTCAGCAGTCTCACGTAAATCTTGCCGATTTTTATTCTTTATAAGCATCATATGCATTTTTGTGATGTTTATAAAATATTTCTTTAAGGTCAGGGTTATTGATTATTAAAGCATGTCTGCCAAATTGCAAAAAATAAGTTTTAATTTGTTGTTCGCTACATAAGAATTTCATTTTTTTAGTTTCTTTATTAAAATCTACATAAGAAGGTCTATTAATGTAATAACTGTTGTAATCACTAACTCCTTTATCAGTTAATCTAACAATTGTTTCTACAACATCATTACCAAACCATTCAGCACCCTCTTTTAGTTTTTCATTAGCTTCAGCTTTTTTATCATTTGATAATAAATAAGTATCACCTCTACGAATACTTTTAATGTTGCATAGTTTTAAGCAAAATGGTCTTTGTTTTTCATCGTGATAAAAGCCGGTTACATAATAATGAAATTCTGATTTTCCTGGTTTAATATCAAACACTTCAATCTCAAATACTTTTTCTTTATTTGTTGTAATAATAGAAGTGAAATTATGTTTAATGTTTGTTTTTATTTCATTATAGAAATCGCCAAATAAAATCATTTCTCTTGTATATAATGGATAATTCATATAATCATATAATAATCCTTTAAATACATCAGAATTACTTAATTGATTTTTTTCGTTAAGTATATCCTCAAGTTCATAGACACTGTTTTTAGTACTTTTTATATGTATTTCTTTTTTCTCCTGTTCTGGAATTCTATCTTCACTATACAAAGTTTTAGAAAGAAGAACAGCAATGTCAGTCAAGCATTTGTTATAATTAGGACTGCCTTTGAAACTATTAATTGCATCTAAAATTTCATTGTTTGATATCTTGTTTTCTGAGAAGATATTTTTTATTCTTTCAATTTTATTAATTTTATTTTGGTATTGATGTGTTTTCAAAATAACTTCTCTAAAAAAATTTGTTTCTGAACCGTCAGTATCTAAAGTTCTGTATCCGAAATTTTTCATATCGTCAATTAGTCTAGTATAAAAATCTAAAGTGATAGTTACTTTTATATCTGTTTTCATCTCTATAATCTCCTTTATTCACTAAAAGTGTGACTAATTCTATACATATTATAAAATAAAAATGGCTTAATTTAAAGAAAAATATGTGTCTAGTTCACTGATAATAAGTGTCACATAAAATTGCCTCGTTTTATTTATTTCTTATTAGTACTATATTAAAATATAAGTATATACTATGGAGGTATCAAATGGAACAAGCAATGGAACAAATAATAAGACATTTTAGAGATGAAAAGGAATCAGGATTATTACTTATAGATTATCCAACTGGAGTAGGTAAAACCCATAATGCAATTACTTATATGGAAATGCATAGGGATGATGAAACCATATTTTTTATCACGCCGCTTAAGAAAAATTTATTCGACGCTTACGATAAATTAAAGAAGATGATTAAAGATAAAAAATGGTTTGACGCAAATGTCATTCTTTTAAAATCTAATTTTGATTCAATTTGTGAAAATATTTTAGAAATCGATAATGATGAAGAGGATGTTCTATTAGGAAAAGATTCTTTTAAAAGCTTAAGAAATGGAATAAAGATTTTTAAAGATACGAAAAATGATTCTTTGAAAGAAATCATTGAACGTGATGAAAAAAGATTTAGAAATGATGTAGAGCAATATTTGAAAAAATATGAATCAAAAAAAGAAAAATATCGTTGTATTAAAGAAAATCATCCATGGTTAATAAAATTGTATCCAGGTATAGAATCAGAAAATAAAAAAATATGGTTTATGACATTAGATAAATTCTTATCTGGTAATACCACATTGATATCTCCAACATATAAGTTTATTGAAAATATTATAATAAGCAAATCTACAATATTTATTGATGAAATAGATAGTACAAAGAATAAAGTACTAGATTTTGAAATTAAAAATTACTTAGATAATAAATTAGATTTATTTGAAATATTTAATATTGCACAATCTAGACTTCATAAAAGTTTCCCTAAGAAATTATTTGAAGTAAAAGAAGGATGCGAGCATAATTCAAATTATTTCAGTGAAATAATTGATAAGAATAGGGAAATATTTGATAAAACATATAATGATTTTAATTTGAATTTTTACTTTAAAAGTTATGATAATGAAAAAGTAATTGATTCTATATTTAATGATCAAACGTATCTAAATATATCAGAAAAAAGATATGATAAAGTATATTTAGAGTCAGATTCAGAGGACAATTACAACTATATTTCTTTAAATAAAAAAACTCCAAACGCTAAGAATTTTAATGAAATGCTTGGAGCTGTTAAAGGTGCAGTGTCATATCTAATAGAAGGTATTAAAATTCTATCTCTTAATTATTATCAAACAGCAAGAGAAAAAGGCGATTTTGATATTCAGGAAGCTGTTATTCAGGTTTTGGAGATGTTTGGATTAAATAACTATAGAATGATTTCTAGAGTTATGCTTTCAATAACAGGTAGTGGAGTTAAGAAAAATGTAAGTAATGATTTATTTGACATTGATTTTTATTCATCAGGATTTAGATTTTATGAATTTAGTGAACACAAGGTGTCAGATCTTGAGACTAATATAGAGTTTTATGAAATGCAAGAAACTCCAGAACATTTCTTAATGACATTAGCTTCAAAAGCATATGTTATTGGATTATCAGCTACAGGAACTATTCCTAATGTATTAGGCAATTATAATTTAAAATATATAAAATCAAAAATTGGTGATAGATTATATGAGCCATCACTAGAAGATATTGAAAGAAGTAATAGACTTATCGATAAAAGATTAAATATTAATAAATCTAATACGTCTATAATACCTGTTGAATCAACATTAAATACCTTTGAAACATTCTTCAAAGATATTGAATATGCGCAATGCCTAAATGGTGAGATTGATAAATGCTTTGATGATAATAAAGAATATTTAAAATTAAAATTATTTAATGTTTTTACATCAATTTATTCATTTATTAAATCTTCAAATAAAGCTTTATTAATATTAACAAATAGAAATGTTCATAAAGATAATTCAGTATTCAGTGAAAAGAATTTTAATATGTTTTTTAAATTATTAGGTTTTGAAAATAATATAAATAACATTAAATATTTCTTTTTGGATTCTAGAAATTTTGATGACAAAAAAGAAGAATATAAAAATGAATTAATTGCAGGAAATAGAGTAATCTTAATTTCTTCATATCCAACTGTTGGTGTTGGACAAAACCTTCAATATGAATTAGATGGCAAAGAATTCGATATTGATTCACTTTATTTAGAAAATCCTACAAATCTTATAGTTGATTCTAATAAATTTACTAAAGATTCTTATTCAGAATTAATGAAATACATTTATCAAATTGAATCACTAAAAGAAAATGGAGAATTATTATATAAAGAAGCAAATAATTCTATTGTTAGCGGCTTTTATAAAAAATATAAAATTAATAAACCTATGCCTAATAAACCATATGATTCTGAATCATTACAATTCTATTCAATTACACTATTAATTCAAGCTGTAGGAAGAATATGTAGAACTAATGAAGTGGTTAAAGATAAAACCATATATGTCGACAAAGAAATATTTACAAAGGTTGATTTATCTTTAGTTGAAGATAAAAAATTAAATTATGAATTTATTGCAATAATTGATAAACAAAAAGAACTTAAAATATTAGATTTAAAAGAAGCTAGAGATACAAATGTTATAATTGCTCAAAATAACAATAGAGCTATAGCAAGTAAATTAAGATTTGAGGCACGTAATGGTTGGACAGAAGAAAAGAAAATATGGTGGGAACAATTTAGAACATTTGTACTAAAATATCCAACTACATCTAATTTAGAATTGAATAATTATCCGCAATTTAGAAATATGTATGTTGGGTTTAATGAAAAATCAAATAAATATTATTTTAATCATGAAAATGATTATGATGATATCGATTTAAGTCTAGATAAAAATGAATTGAAATCAGAAATGTCAGCATCAGATGCAAGATTAGATGTAATAATGAATAATTCAGTTCTTAATAAATATTTTAAAGATAATAAATATTGTATCGATTTTAAAAAAGATGATTATTTATTATTACCTGCAGTTTATAACAATATTTATAAAGGTGCATTAGGTGAAATAGCAGGAGAACGTATATTAAAACATTTTGGAATTAATATTATGCATATTAAAGAATTAAATGAATTTGAAAAGTTTGATTATAAGCTAAATGATATATATTTTGATTTTAAGCTTTGGAAGAATAATGGAAATGATTTGAACTATGTCCATATTAAAAATAAGCTTGAAAAAGTAAAAGGTAAGAAAGCTATAATTATTAATTTACTTGGTGATACAAAGATGCTTATTAGTGATAATAATGATATTTGTACAATTCCAGCTTTATTAGATGAAAATACTGGAGAAGTAAATAAAAAAGCAATTGATAAGATTTATAGCTTAATTGGAGGTAATAATTAATGGTATTAACAAATGAGATAGAATTTAAAATTAATTATGATAAATTTTTTGAAAAATATGATGTTTATTATATTAAATGTTTAAATGATTATAAAACTAAAATTTCTAAATATTTAAAAGGGCAATTTAAAGCATTATCTATATTTTATACATATGGTAAAACTATGTATGTAATGTACAACAAAGGTGAAGTTAACATTGATGAATTAAAAGAAATAGTAAATGATGAAGGTGTTGAAGTTGGTGTATCAGGTCAATTTGATAATGTCATTATGAATATTGCTCTTAATTCTTTAAATAATTTTAGAAATGAAAACCTTATGTTTAATAATTTAACAGGGTCATTATATTTGTTTGATGATACATCTATTAAAAAGACAATAAAGGCATATGATATATCTTTTAAAATTAAGGATGATTTGTCATATATGAATGTTTCAGCTACTACATTTTATGCTTATAATTCAAAATATCCTACAAATGATTTATATGAATTAACTGAGAATCATGGGTTAAGAGCAGTTCTTGATCCTATTGCAACAGGGTCTTTGTTTAGGAAAAAGATAGGTAATAAAAATAAAACAACATCGAAATTTTATGATTTAAACAAACTAGATAGGGCAACTGTTTACCATCAAATAATGAAAAGATTTAAAGAAAAATTTGATGGAATTATTGATATAGATTTTGTTATTAGAGAATATAAACAAGTAATAAGAACCTTGAAGGCGGAATCCCCTAAAAAGAATGAATATAAGAAGAAGTCAATGTATGATTCAATAAAAGGCAGAATCATTAATGTTGTTGTAAATATTGACGTATCAAATGATAAAAGATATGATTCATCAAAAATTGTAAAAGCAATCGATGCCTTTTCTAATCAACTAAAAATTGATGGCTTTAGTATAGATTTCAATAAAAAGACTTCGAAATATCCTTTAAATATAGTTATTAATCATAATGCTGATTATTATGAAGATGACTATGATCCCTATAAAGAATTAGATAGAACTACTGCAGTTCAATGTGTAACTATAGAAACTTTAATTGATTCATTTTGTGGTGAAATAAAACTAAACTCATATTATGTTATTATGAAAGAATTAGTAATAAAACATGACCTTTTGTACGTTCATAAAATTTCACTAGATGATTGGTCACATAGAGGTTTAACTCAAGATTATATATTTGGCATGTTTGTTGATGACAATCAAGATAAATTAGCTTATTTAACTGTTAGACCTGACGGTTCAGTAGAGACTTATAGTGATAAAAAAACATTATTTAATTTAGATAGAATAGAAGATTTAAAAGCTAAATTAAAAGATAATAAAGCAGATTATTTTTTGATGGATTCAAATAATAATATAAATACTATTTCATTTACTGATATAATAGTTTTACCTACAGAAAAAGTATTAATAGAAAAACAAAAGAATAAAGCATATAAAGAAGAAAATATGGAAGGAATATTCGATGTTCATTCTTATGAAATTGATGGTGAAATGTATTATACATCAGGTATAAAAGATAATATTCAATTTGATATTGATAAGGCCACTCATTTTTATAAAGTGAATACTTTTAATGGAAGAAATTTAGTAGAAGAACTATTAGAGACTGTTGCTGTTGATTTTGTCAGATTCGGTAATTACACAGTCTTACCCTATCCGTTTAAATATTTAAGAGAATATGTAAATTTTATTAAGTAAGACAAGGCAATGTAAAGCCTTGTTTTTGTCTTTTTTCTCAAAAATATAAAAATTATGACAATTATTATTATTAAATAATTATATTTTCTCAAATTCGTAGAATAAATTATTAAAATGTGATACAATTTGATTTAGTATGATACCTTTTAGGAGGCACGATTTATGAAATATAATTATCAAAAAGCAATGGTTTTATTAAGGGCAAAACTTAATATTTCACAGCATGAATTGGCTGAACTTTTGTCAGTTTCATATCCATCTATATCTAGATGGGAAAATGGTCATCATGAACCTACAAAAATAGCTAGAGTCAGGCTTGAAGAGCTGTTAAAATCTAATAATATTATTTTGGAAGAGGTAAAAAATGATGAAGAATAATATAGAATTTGCTCCAGGTTTACGTGTTATTATTCGTGATGAGGAATGGATGATAAAAAAAGTTGAAACTAATAGTTTTGAAAATAAGTCACTTGAATGTATTGGTGTTTCTCCTTTAGTTAGAGAAAAAAATGCCATTTTTTTAAGTGATTTAGAAGATGTTAAAATTGTTAATCCTGCTGATACAAAACTTGTGCCAGATAAATCAGCAAAGTTTAAAAAGGCTAAACTATATATAGAGAGCAATTTGCGTCAAAAAATTCCTACAGATGATAAGATTCATATTGGTTATAAGGCAGCAATGGATACACTTGATTATCAATTAGTACCTACTATGATGAGTTTAAAAAATCAAAGACATAGAATTTTGATTGCAGATTCCGTTGGTTTAGGTAAGACATTAGAGGCTGGAATTCTTATGTCAGAATTAATAGCAAGAGGAAAAGGAAAAAGAATTCTTGTTGTGACTGTAAAAAGTATGATGATGCAGTTTCAAAAAGAAATGTGGAACAGATTTTCTATACCACTTGTAAGACTAGATTCTAACAAAATTCAGAAGATTAGAGCATCTTTACCCTCTAATTACAATCCATTTTTCTATTATGATAAAACAATTATCTCAGTTGATACTTTAAAAAGAGATGTAGAATATAGAACTCACATAGAAAATGCTTATTGGGATATCATTGTAATTGATGAGGCACATAATGTTGCAGAAAGAGGAAATAAAGAAGCACAAAGAGCTAAATTGGCAAAATTATTGGCACAAAAAAGTGATAGTTTAATTTTGTTATCTGCAACACCTCATGATGGTAAGTCAGAAAGTTTTGCTTCATTAATGAATATGTTAGATCCAACTGCAATTGCAAATCCACATGATTATACAAAAGATGATATTAAAGGGTTATGCGTTAGAAGATTTAAAAAGGATGTTAAAGAACAATTGAATATGTCATTTCAAGAGAGAAGTGTTCATATAGAGAAGTGTCAAGCATCAATGTTTGAAGAACTAACTTATGAATATTTTGTTAATATGAATTTGGAAATGGATAAGGATAAAACCAAAGGTATTGGTACATTATTTAAAACAAGTCTAGAGAAAGCAATGTTCTCATCTCCAGCAGCTTGTATTAAAAGCGTCGATGAAAGAATAAAAAAATTAGTTAACAAATACGGTGAAAATGGATTTGTTGATATTAAGACTTTAAAAGATTTTAAAAGGTATTTAGAACAAATAGATGATTCTAATTTTTCGAGATATCAACAGTTGTTAAAATTAATAAAAAATGAACAATATAATTGGGCAAAATTAACAGATGATAGAATTGTAATTTTCACTGAACGTATTGAAACTATGAAGTGGTTAGCAGAACACTTAAAGAAAGATTTAAAATTAAAAGCTAATGAAGTTCAAGAAATGTACGGTGGAATGTCTGATATTGAACAACAAGAAATTGTTGATTCTTTTGGCCGTGAAGAATCTCCAATTAGAATACTTGTTGCATCAGACGTTGCATCAGAAGGTATAAATTTGCATTATTTATCACATAGATTGATTCATTTTGATATACCATGGTCATTAATGGTATTTCAACAAAGAAATGGTCGTATTGATCGTTATGGTCAGTTAAAAAAGCCTGACATTAGATATTTCTTGATTCAAAGCTCTAATGAGAAAATTAAAGGCGATTCTAGAATTATGGAAATTCTTATCAATAAAGAAGAACAAGCTTATAAAAATATAGGTGATCCTGCTTTATTAATGGGAAAGTTTAATGTTGAAGAAGAGGAACAAGAAGTTGCATCTGCAATAGAGAATAATATTTCAAGTTCTGATTTTGAAAATCAAATTGATAATCAAGCTGAAGAGTTTGATCCTTTTGAAGCTTTTATGCAGTTTGATGATGAAGAAAAAGATGTTGAAAAAGAATGCATTAAAGCTGAAGATAAAACATTATATTCTGATTTAGATTATTTAAGTAATGCTCTATCAGTATTTAATGAGACCACTATTCAAAATGCTAGATCTCTTGGAAATGTAAAGGGTATTGAAATAACATTAGATAGTGAAATAAAGAGAAGATTAAAGGCTTTATTACCAGATGAAGCATTACCTGAAAACGATAAATTGAAATTAAGTCCAGATATAGATTTTATCAAATCTGAAATGAAAAGATGTATGCAAAATGATTTGTCTGAAACTGCATGGCCTTCTGCACAATATTTATGGTCACTTCACCCAATTTTTAACTGGATTAATGACAAAGCCAAACTCCTTTTTGGCCGTGATGAAGCACCTTTATTAGGTTTTAAATCTTCAAATGATATGAAAAATATTATTTATATAATATCTGGCTCCATTTATAATAGACGTTCTACACCTGTAATTGATGAATTTTTTGGTGTTAGGTTTGTGAATGGTGAATTTAAAGAATTATTGACAATTGACGAAATAATTAATAAAACACAATTGCTTAATGGTATTAATGAACAATTGATAACTGAATCAAATATAATTGATGCTTCTTCACACATTGAAGAAGCGATAAATCAGGTTTTAGATAGATTGAAAAAAATTAGTAAAGAGTATACTGATTCAACTATTGAAGAAACAGTGTCATATATGGAGAAATTAAAAGAATTAAAGGAAAAACATTATGAATTCAATGGAATTCAATTATCATTATTCGATGATTTAAATAGAAAAGAATTATTAAAAAAGAATCAAATTGATGAAGTGTTTGATTCTTATAACAAATGGTATACGGATAGTGTTGAAATTGAAGAACATCCGTATATTAAAATTGTAGCTGTTATGATGGAGGTGTAATTATGGCTAAAGTATATTTAGGAATAAACAATTGTAATGAATATTATACTAACCATTATTTTTCTTCGATTTTTGAAGATAATGCATCAGCTACTATTTCAGCATGGAGAGATGCAGCTAAAGCAAGTGAAAATATTAAAACACCATGGTCTTGTTTAAAAGAAAACGGAAAATCTTATTATACATTACATGATAAATATTTACGTCAAAGAAGTAGCTATCAAATTTTACCAATAATTAAAGAACTTGCTGAAAAATATATGGAGTCGTTAGGTTATGGAAATCCATCACCAATTAATGTTGAAATTAATGACATCAAGTATCCAATATTTAAAGAAGTAAGAAAAAACAATGGTAACCCGTTATTATGGATTTTTTTAGTGTCTAATATTGAAGATGACGAAAGTGTACTAGATGGAAATGTTTTTGATGGTTCATTTGATGAAGAATCATTTGGAGCATTTATTAATACTGATTATAGTGCAGAAGATATTGCAACAAAAGCTTTGTTTTCTAATGATGTTCCTCCTAGATGGGTTTTATTAATAGGAATAAATGGTATTGCTTTAATAGATAGAAACAAATGGAATGAAAAACGTTATTTACATTTTGATTTAAAGGAAATCTTTTCTAGAAGAGAAGATTCAACTTTACAAGCAATGTCTGTCTTATTACATAAGGATTCACTTTGTCCTGAAGAAGGAAATTCATTATTAGATGAATTAGATGATAATTCTAATAAAAATGCTGCAGAAGTTTCTGTAGACTTAAAGTATGCTTTAAGAGAATGTATTGAATTATTAGGCAATGAAGTATTATATGATTTAAAAAATAATAAGAATAGAGATTTTGATACTGATCCTGTCGATGCTTCAGATTTAACTATGCAGTGTCTAAGATATATGTACAGAATGCTTTTCGTATTATTTATCGAATCTAGAAATGAACTTGGTTATGCTCCGATGAAAGATATTGCCTATGCTACTGGATATTCTTTAGAAACATTAAGAGATGTCGTAGATAATATTAACGAGGATGTTGAAGAAGTTGGTAATGGCTATTATCTTGGAGATAGTATTAATAAATTATTTGAAAATATTTATTATGGATATCCTAGAGAGCAAGAAAAGCTATTAGAAGCCGAAAAAATGGAATCAATACATGATGCTTTTGTTATTGAACCATTAAAAGCACATATTTTTGATCCTGATTTAACACATCTTATTTCAAATGCTAAATTACGTAATTCTACAATGATTAGGATCATAAAACTAATGAGTATATCAAGAGAAAACAAGCATGGCAAAGGTCGTATTTCATATTCTAATTTGGGCATAAACCAGTTAGGTTCTGTTTATGAAGCATTATTATCGTATAGAGGTTTTATTGCAGGACATACGCTATATGAAGTTAAACGTGCTGGAGATAAATTTGATGAACTTGATGTAGGATACTTTGTTTCAGAAAGTGAAGTTAAAAATTATACTGAAGATGAAAGAGTCAGATATGAATCTGGGCCAGACAAAGGAAAACTTCGTAGATATGAAAAGGGGACTTTTATCTATAGATTAGCAGGTAGAGAAAGAGAAAAATCTGCATCTTATTATACTCCTGAAGTATTAACTAAATGTCTTGTTAAATATTCTTTAAAAGAATTATTGAAAGATAAGACTGCTGATCAAATTTTATCTTTGACAATTTGTGAACCAGCAATGGGTAGCGCTGCCTTCTTAAATGAGGCGATTAATCAATTGGCAGAGGCATATATTACAAAAAAGCAAGAAGAACTTGGTGACTCTATTCCATATGAAGAAAGATATCAAAAAGTTCAAGAAGTCAAAATGTATATTGCTGATAAAAATATTTATGGTGTAGATTTAAATCCAACAGCTGTAGAACTAGCAGAAGTTTCTTTATGGCTAAATACTATTTGTAAGGGTGGGCATATTCCTTGGTTTGGTACCCAAATTGTTAATGGTAATTCTTTAATTGGTGCAAGAAAACAAGTATATACAAAATCACAATTGACAACAGATAATTCTAGATTACAATGGTATAATAATGCTCCAGAAAGAGTAATGCCTGGAACAAAAAGAAATAATAAGAATCAAATTTATCATTTCTTGGTTGGTGATCCAGGTATGTGTTCATACAATGATGCCGTTATTAAATCTTTAGCAAAAGAAAAAATAGATTTAATAAAAAAGTGGAATAAAGAATTTATTAAAGAATATAATGACGATGATATAGAATCTTTATTAAGATTGTCATCTATTATTGACATTTTATGGGAGAAACAAATTTCTTTAAGAAAAGAAGTTGAAAAGAAAACGTCTGATAAATTTTCTGTTTATGGTCATGATGATACATCTGAAGAATCACATACAACAATTAGACAAAAAGATTATATATTAAAGAGTTTATATAAAACTGAAGCAGCGGAAAATGCGGGACCTTATGCAAGGTTGAAGTTTGCGATGGACTATTGGTGTTCATTATGGTTTTGGCCTATTGAAAAAGCAGATTTACTACCATCAAGAAGTGAATTTATTTATGATATGTCACTTATCCTTGAAGGTGGTATAATGGCTGTAAAAACATCAGGATATCAAGGTAAGCACAACAAATATGGACAATATCAATATTCTTTGTTTGATTATGATGAATTATCTGGCATTGCAGGAGAACTTCAAAGTAAGTATGCAGAAATGGGAAAAGTAAATCTTGATGAATTATGTGAAAAGGAAGAGAGATTAGCGTTAGTAAGACAGATTACTCAAGTGAATCATTTTATGCATTGGGAACTTGAATTTGCTGATTTATTCGAAGAAAAGCATGGCTTTGATTTAATGATTGGAAATCCTCCATGGGTAAAGATAACATGGAAGGAAGAAGGAATTTTATCTGATATGAATCCAATGTTTTCTGTAAAAAATTTATCCGCTGCAGAAACTATGATAGAAAGAAATAATGAGTTAATAAATGAAATAAAAAGGAATCAGTATTTTGCTGAATATGTTTCGAATGTTGGAATTCAATCCTTTTTGAATGCAAAACAAAATTATCCAGAGTTAGAAGGATTACAATCGAACTTGTATCATTGTTTTTTACCGCTATCTATGAGATTATCTAATTTAAATGGTATATTTGCGTTTGTTCATCCAGATGGAATTTTTAATGACCCTCAAGGTGAAACTTTACGAAAATGTTTGATACCAAAAATGAGAAAGCATTTCCAATTTATGAATGTTTTAAAATTGTTTCATGATGTTGATGGACACGTTGTGTTTGGGTTAAATATATATTCAAATCACGATAATAATCAATTTGAAATGATTTCTAATCTTTATGATCAATCTGCAATTGATGAATGTTACGATGAAAGAAATTCATATGAATTAGAAGGCCTAAAGGATAAAAATAATAATTGGAGTCGTCATGGTAATCCGGAAAGACTATTGATTATTGGTAAAGAGGAAATTAGGTTGTTATCAATACTTTTTGAGGATAAAGATAAATATTCTAGTTGTAAATTACCAGCAATTCATACTAAAGCAATGTTAGAAGTTTTAAAGATTTTTGCTTTTGCATCTAAAAAAGTTGGAGATTTAAAAGAAAATGTATTTAGTTCAGAAATGTTACATGAGACAAATTCTCAAAAGAAAGGTGCTATAAAATTTAATGTTGGATTTGCATCAAGTTATGATAATCTGATATTGTCAGGTCCACATATTTATATTGCTTCTCCATTATTTAAATCATCCCAAAATATCGTAAAATCTAACACTGATTTTACAAATATTGACTTGAGTATAATTGATGATAATTATATTCAAAGATGCAATTATACTATAATAAATCAAGATATTATAGCTCAATATAATCCTTTAACTAGTTGGAATATACCATATGGAGATGAGTATAGATTTATTTGTAGAAAAATGATAAATTTAACGCAAGAAAGAAGTTTGATTGGCACTATTGTTCCTCCAAAAACATGGCATATAAATGCTATATTTGGTATGTCATTTAAAAAAATTGATGATCTTATACGATATTCTGTTGGATGCGTATCATTACCATTTGATTTCTTTGTTAAACTTTATGGTAAAACAAATTTTACAGCAGATAGTGCTTATAAATTACCTCTTTTAGAGAAAAATGAGTTCTTAATTCAAGCTTCAAATAGACTGTTTAGATTAAATTGCTTGAATTCATCTTTTATCGAATTGTGGGAGAAGTGTTATTATAATAATACTTATGAGTGGTCAAAAGATGATTTGAGATTAAATCAAATAGTCCCTACTAAAAAATGGTCAAGAAATTTTATGTTAATTAATGATTTTGAAAGAAGACAAGCTTTATTAGAAATTGATGTTCTTGTTTCATTAAATTTAGGAATGACTTTGGAACAATTAATTTATATTTACGAAATGCAATTCCCTGTATTTTCTAAATATGAAAATGATACATGGTATGATGCTAATGGCCGTATAGTTTTTTCAGCTAAGAATTATGGAGATTTAATCTATAGTAGAAATGAATTTGAACAGATTAAAAACGCAAAAACTGGTGAGAAATTCTATAGAACAATAATTGATGATACTATGCCAGGTGGTCCTGTTGAAAGAACAATTGAATATGTTGCACCATTTGATAAGTGTGACAGAATAGAAGATTATAAGAGAGCTTGGGAGTTTTTCTCAAATAAATATGGAAGGAGTGAAGACTAATGTTACCATCAATACTTGCTAGACAATTAGAAAAGGGACTTAATGATTATATTGAGACAACTTTTCCAATGACAAATGAAGGATTTAAGGATACTTTATCTTCAATGTTAAAAACTAAGGATTCGGTTTTTCATGAACCTTATATTGCTGTAAAAATGCCATTTAGAACTTCTAATATTGAAGCAAAATTTGAAGGAGTTAAATTAAACTATCTTCCATATTTACATCAGAGTAAGGCATTTGATAGATTAGCTTGTGATAATCCAAAATCTACAGTTGTTGCAACTGGTACTGGTTCAGGTAAGACTGAATGTTTCATGTATCCAGTTCTTGATTATTGTTATAAACATAGAAATAAAAAAGGCATAAAAGCTTTAATTATTTATCCTATGAATGCTTTAGCAACAGATCAAGCAAGACGTATTGCTGAAGAAATATATAATAATTCAAATTTAAAAGGTAATATAACTGTTGGTATGTATGTTGGTGGAAAAGAAGGAAAATCTTCTATGACAATGTCTAAAAATGGAGTAATTACTGATCATGAGACTATTTTGTCGAATCCACCTGATATTTTAATGACTAACTATAAAATGCTTGATTATTTATTAGTTAGACCAAAAGATGCATCACTTTGGAATGACAATGATGAAGATACATTAAAATATATTGTTGTTGATGAACTTCATACATTTGATGGAGCTCAAGGAACAGATTTAGCATGCTTAATTCGTAGATTAAAAGCAAGATTAAGTACTCCTAAGGATTATATGTGTTGTGTAGGTACATCAGCAACAATTGGAAATGAAGAATCAAAGAAAGAAATATTGAATTATGTTTCTGAAATTTTTGATGAGAAATTTGATGAAGATTCTATAATTATTGAGGATAGATTGTCACCAAAAGAATATTTCGTTGGGGAATCAACAGATTTTAAGTTACCAACAAATGATGGCGTTAACAAAATATATGCTGCATATGAAGCTGATGATTTTGAAAATTTTATTAAATTAACAGTAGACGAATGGATTTCTGATTTTGATAAAGATCCTTTATCTGATGATGGAAGAATTGAATTAGGTAAGAAATTATTAGCTCATAATTTTGTAAAAAATATTTTAGATGTAATGCAAAATAGATTTGTTCAAAATTCATATTTAATAAGTCAATTGAAAAATTCATTTTCTTTCTTAAATGAAATTGATAAACCTAATTTTGCATTGGATACTTTATTTGCAATTATTTCACATGCAAGAAGTTTAGTTGGAACTAAAGTAAGACCATTGCTAACAGTTTCTGTTCAGTTATGGTTAAGGGAATTAAGAAGAGTAGTTGCTAATGTCTCTAAAGACAATGTTAATTATGCTTTAGCAACTGATTTAAATGATAATCAAGCATCACAATATTTACCTGTTATTAACTGTCGTGATTGTGGTGCTACAGGGTGGGCAAGTATTATTGATCCAAAGCAAACTGTTAGAATAAGAAATCTAGAATTATTTTATAATTCGTTTTTTGCATATGATGAGAATGTTACTTTCTTATATCCACGTTCGTCTAAAATGGATTCAAATAAATTTAGTAAGGCATTTATATGTCCAAATTGTATGCAAATAGATTTATCTGATGATGATGAGCATAAATGTTCATCATGTGGATCTGATGAAGTTGCTGTTTTTATGCCTTTACATAAAAATATTGTTACCGGAACAAATCATAAACATTATGTTTGCCCACATTGTGGAAGTAAGTCAAGTATTTCGTTGGTTGGTCTGAGAAGTGCTACTACAATCAGTTCAACAATTTCTCAAATGTTTTCTTCAAAATTTAATGATAATAAAAAGACTTTAGCTTTCTCTGATAATGTCCAAGATGCTGCTCATAGAGCTAGTTTCTTTTCATCAAGAACATGGAGATTTTGTCTAAGAAGTGCTATTCAATTTTTTGTTAATGAAAAAGGCGATGGCATGAATTTGGATGACTTCCAAAATGAATTTATTATATTTTGGAAAAATAAATTATCTGTTGAAGAATATGTTTCACTATTTATTCCTAATAATTTAACATATATGATGGCATATGAAACTATGCTAACTACTGGACAATATCCTAAGGATAAGCCAGCTGAGACATTATTAGATTTTATTGATAAGAGATTAAAATATGAAATTTTATTAGAATATGGATTAATGTCTAGAATTGGTAGAACATTGGAAAGAACATGTAGTTCTACATTGTCGTTTAATACAGAAAAAATTTCTAAAGTAGGTAAAGAAGTAAAAGAGATTATAAATAATGAGGATGGTGAACTAAATAATATTTCTAGTGAAAAATTTAGCTCAGTAGTCGCATTAATTATAAATAGGATTAAATTCAATGGAGCTTTCTATGATGAAGCCTTTGATTATTATTTAAAAAATGGTGGACAAGATTATATTTTAACAAATTCTTTTAGAAAATGGATGCCAGGTAAAAGTACATCTAGAAATATTCCTGAATTTTTGTACAAATCTAATGGAATGATGAAAAAGAAAAATAAAAACTATTGTGATATCATGTCTAATTCATCAAAATATGTTAAGGATATTTTAGATTCTTTGCCTTTTGGAATTTCTCCTGCACTTGCTCAAAAAATTTTTGAAACTATAATTTATGAATTGGTAAAAGTTGGCATTTTATACGAATATAAAACAGATGATGAAATAATTTATTCTTTAAATAAAAAGGAAATAATTGTCACAAATTCTGTAAAGAATTTTATTTGTAAAGATTGTGGTCAGAATTATGCCTTTAGTTTAGATAATTCTAGTTTATGGATAGGAAATTTATGCCCATCTAATAACTGTGTGGGTTCATTACTGGAAGATAATGATCAAATTAATGACTATTATCATAATTTATATAATAATGGGGATATTAAGAGAATAATTTCTAAGGAACATACTGGTTTGTTATCTAGACCAAATAGAGAAGAAATTGAAAAAGAATTCAAACATAATAAAAATGAAATAAAACCTTGGGATATTAATGTGCTTTCATGTACACCTACTCTTGAAATGGGTATAGATATTGGTAACCTTTCATCTGTTATTTTATGTAGCATGCCTCCAGCTCAAGCTCAATATTTACAACGTGTTGGTCGTGCTGGTAGAAAGGATGGTAATGCTTTAACAGTTACAGTCGCAAATGCTAAACCTCATGATTTATATTTTTATGCTAGTCCATTAGATATGATTGAAGGAAGTGTGCCTACACCAAAGATTTTCTTGGATGCATCAGCAGTTTTACAACGCCAATTTGTTGCCTATGGATTTGATAATTGGGTTAAGAGTGGTGTTTGTGAGGATGTGATTCCTAAAAATCTTGGAGTTTCATTAGCTAAATTAAAATTGAAAGATAAGAATTTCTTCCCTTTCAATTTCTTAAAATATATTCAAGATAATTTAAATAAGTTATTAGTTTCATTCTTTAAATTGTTCCCTGAAGTATCTGAACTAACAAAGGGCGAGATACAAATTTATTCAAAAGGCGATGGAATTGGTAATAGTCCAATGTATATGAAAATTTTTGAAGCATTTGAAATGCAGGCAAAAGAAATTGATGCTATTACTAAAAATATAAAGGATTTGAATTCTGAAATTAAAAAGTTGGAAGCATTGCCAGCTGATTCTGCATTTGAAGAAGAAAAGAAAGAATTGGAATCTGAAAGAAGAGCATTAGCTTATGTAGTAAAAGATATTAGAAATAAAGATGTTATGAATTTCCTTTCTGATGAAGGATTATTACCTAATTATGCTTTTCCTGAGTCAGGAATTACTTTGAAGGCAATATTAAGAAGAAAAGAAGAAATTAAATCTGATGAGAATAAAGAGAAGAAAACTAAACGTGTAGTTTATGAGTATAATAGATCATCATCTCAAGCCATTAGTGAATTTGCACCACTTAATAATTTTTATGCTGAAGGTAGAAAATTAAAAATTGATCAAGTTGATTTAGCTTCAGCTAATATAGCAAAATGGAGATTGTGTCCAAATTGTTCGCATGCTGAACTTGAAGTTGATGGAAATCATACATCATGTTGTCCTCAATGTGGTGCCCCTGGATGGGCTGACACAGGCCAATTAAGGTCTATGTTAAAAGTTCAAATGGTATACTCTAATATGAAGTATGAAGAGAGCTTAGTAGGCGATGAAAGTGATGATAGAAATGTTATATTCTATAACAAACAATTGTTAGTTGATGTTGATGAAGAGCATGATATCACAAAGGCATATAGAATGGATAATGCTGAATTCCCATTTGGATACGAATTTGTTAAGAAGGCAACAATAAGAGAAATAAATTATGGCGAAGCAAAGTCTAAAGGTGAAAAACTATTTATTTCTGGAATTGAAGATGTAAGAAAAGGATTTAGAGTTTGCAAGCATTGCGGAAAGATACAAATAGATGGCGAAGAACCAAGACATACTTATGCATGTAAGGCTAGAAAAGGAGATTATAATCCTGATGATTATGATGATTGTTTATTCTTATATAGAGAACTTTCAACTGAAGCATTACGTATTTTAATTCCATCTACAACATTAGATTCAAGTAGAGTAAGAACTGAGTCTTTTGAAGCTGCGTTTATGCTAGGTATGAAAGAATATTTTGGTAATGTTGATCATTTAAGAACATGTATATGTGAAGCTCCTGTTCAAGATTCTGAATATCGTAAGCAATATTTAGTTGTTTATGATTCAGTTCCAGGTGGTACAGGTTATTTAAAACAATTATTGCAAAATGATGATTCACTTATTGATATATTTAAGAAAGCTATTGAAAAAATGGAATCATGTTCATGTAATGATGACCCACAAAAAGATGGTTGTTATCATTGCTTATATGGTTATAGACAAAGCCATAATATTGGTACTATTTCGAGAACAGTAGCTTTAGAAATGCTAAAGGCAATTGTAAGTGGTAAAGATAATTTACAAGTTATTGATAAACTATCTAATATTCCTGTTAATTCATTATTTGATAGTGAATTAGAGAAAAAGTTCATTGAGGCTTTAGCTTTATTAAAAACTTCATCAAGAACAGTAGTTATTAATAAAGACTTTGTAAATAATAAAGAAGGCTATATTTTAAAAATAGGTGACTGTAGATGGGAAATTGAGCCACAGGTTGAACTTGGATTGGCTCAAAATGTTTCAGTTAATTGTAAGCCTGATTTCGTTTTATGGCCTGATAAGAGTTTAACTTGTCAAAAACCTATTGCTGTTTTCACAGATGGTTTTACCTTCCATAAGAATAAAACATGGGATGATACTTTAAAACGTGAAGCAATAAGACGTTCCGGTAACTTTAGAGTTTGGTCATTAACATTTAAAGATGTTCAAGATAAATTTAAAGCAATAGGTGATTATACGACTTATACTTTATTGCCTCATAAGATGCCAATGGGTGATGGATATTATAACAAATTCATTAATGATAATAATGCAAAATCTGTTTCGCCATCTAAGGTGTCAGCATTTGATTTATTTGCTCAATATCTAGAAAATAAAAATGCTGAAAAATTGTTTGCTATTCATGCGAATGCATATTCGTGGTCATTACTTGATAAGAAGATAAAAAATAATATAGATAAATTTAATTTATGGAAGAACGATTTTGATAAAATAGCAAATCAAGTTGGAATAAATTATAATTTCGAAATAAATAAAACAATATTTGGTGTATGGATTCCGACTGATTTAAATCCATATTTTAGGGTATATTCTGGAATCGATATAATTAATAAGACACCAAATAATCCGTATGTTTTAGCTGAATTATTGGATGATGCTACAATCAAAGATTCTAAATATGAAAAAGAATGGAATGGATTCTGGAACTTCTATAATGTACTACAATTTAGTCCTTATTTCTTTGGAGTGTCAACAATAGGCCTTAATTCACATGTTTACAATTCATTAATTGATATAGAAAATGATGAAGAAGTTACTGAAGATATTGATTCAAAATGGCAAAACGTTTTAGATAATATTTATGATGAGCAAGCAAAAATATTTGCATCTGAGTGTATTAAAAACAATATTGTTGCACCAGATGAAGTAGGTTATGAAATAGATGTTAATGGAATCATAATTGGCGAATGTGAAATGCTATGGAAGAATAGTAAGATGGTTTATTTAACTGATAATCAATTAGAAGAGTCCGAAGCAGCATTTATAAATAATGGTTATATAATTATTAAGACAATATCTGATGCTGTGAAGAATATAGGAGGAAAGTAAAATGAATGATAGAGTTACTGTTGCATTTGCTGATAATTTTTTGACTTCATTTGCTAATCTTCCTAGACAGATTCAAGTGAAAGTAACTGATTTTATTAATAAATTTAGAAATAACCCTAAGTCATCTAGCATTCATATGGAAAAATTAAAAAATGCAAAAGATGAAAAATTATTTTCTGCAAGAATAAATGATGAATATAGAGCTATTTTAGCTATCGAAGAAGAAACTGGGGTTTATTTAGTTTTATGGGTAGATCATCATGATGAAGCTTATGAATGGGCTAGAAGGAAAAAATGTTTAATTAATAAAGAACTAGGTTCTATTCAAGTTTTTGATGTTCTTGAAGATGGTGAACATATTGTATCAGATACTACTAATTATCTATTTAATGACTATTCAGAAAAACAATTGATTGATGTTGGTGTACCTCAGGAGCAAATAACTTTAGTTAAACATATCATTGATTTAGATGAATTTGCATCATTAAAATCTTCATTTGCAAAAGACACTTATGAAAGTTTGGAATGGTTAGCTAATGGATTCGATTATGAAGATGTAAAAGCATTATACGATGAGCAAAAAGTATCCAGTGCTCCAACTACAATTGAAGAAGCATTGAAAAATGATAATACTAAGCAGTCATTCATTATAGTAGAAGGCGAAGATGAACTTGTTAGAATTATGTCAGAACCATTAGAAAAGTGGAGAATTTTCCTTCATCCATCTCAAAGAAAGATTGTTGAACAAAAATATAATGGTCCTGCAAGAATTACAGGTGGCGCTGGAACAGGAAAAACTGTTGTTGCAATTCATAGAGCAAAATATTTAGCTGATAAATTAACGGATAATTATAAAATATTATTTACTACTTTCACGGCTAATTTAGCAAAAGATATAGAAGATAATCTTATGAAAATATGCTCAGTTGAAAAATTAAGAAGCATTGATGTAATGCATCTTGATTTATGGGTATCTAGATTTTTAAAAGCCAATGGTTTTAATTATGAGATAAACTATGATAAAATCGATGAATTGTGGGAACAGGCTTATAATAATTCTGGTGAAAACATTCCTTTTGATTATTTGTTCGTCAAGGATGAATATGTAAAAATCATTGTATGTCAGGATGAAATTTCTTTACCTTCTTATATGGGAGCATCTCGTATTGGTCGTGGCATTAAGATTGATAGACCAACTAAAGCTAAAATATGGCATATTGTTGAAGAATATACTAAATTAATGCGTGACCTTCAAATCAGGGATATTGATACAGCAATGTATGAATGTAGAAAAGTTTTATCTAATCAAAATAAGAATACTGAATATCAATATATTATTGTAGATGAAGCACAAGATTTTAGTACAAATGCCTTTAAATTACTGAGATTAATTGCCGGCGATGAGCATGAAAATGATATGTTTATTGTTGGTGACTCCCATCAAAGAATTTACAATAAAAAAGCAGTTTTATCTAAATGTGGAATAAACGTTAGAGGTAGAAGTAGTTTATTAAAAATTAATTATCGTACAACTGAAGAAATTAGGAAATATGCATTTTCTTTGTTAAAAGGAATTCCTTTTGATGATCTTGATAATAATGAAGAAAAACAGGACAAGTGCCAATCCTTGACACATGGTGATTTACCCGTAATTTCTAATTTTAAGGATGGAAATGCTGAGTTTGATTATTTAAAAAATGAAATAAAAAAACTAATTGATTCTGGTGTAGATTCAAAAAATATTTGTTTGGTATGTCGTACTAAAAAATATTGCAATCAGTATAACACTATGTTGTCTGAATCAGGTATTAAGGCTTATGAAATAAAAAGAAGTAATACTGATGATAGAAATAGAGATGGTATTCGTATATCAACTATGCATAGAATTAAAGGTTTGGAATTCCAATATGTTTTTGTTGTAGCATGTAACTATCGTGTTGTTCCTTTAATTACTGCAATAACAAATCAAGATTCTATTGCAAAAGAAGAAAGCATAACTGCTGAAAGATGTTTATTATATGTTGCTTTAACAAGAGCTCAGAAAAAAGCATATATTACTAGTTATGGAACTCCATCTGAATTTTTAAAATAGTATAAATTAATAAAGTAACCATAGGATATTTTTCTCAAATTCCTATGGTTTTCTTTTATTTAAGTGTAAGAATAAAAGATTTCCATCTATAAATTAATATTTGATCCTCTTATAATGTAAGAAAGCATTATAGGAGGATTTTTATTATGGCAACAAATCAGCATGGATGGTATACAGCAAATGAAAGAGCACAGTATGTACAAGACTTTTTTATCATCAGATTTATCATTAACTAAATATTCAAAAATTCATAATTTAAAAAGTATTTAATAGGTCAAGAAAAAATATAACAAAATAAGTTGCGAAATAGTACTAATCTTCCCATATTAATATTAAAAAAGAACAAAGGAGTGATGACTAACAATGAATTTAGAATTTGCAATCCCAACAAGATTATATAAAGAATTTGAAAATAACGATCTATTACCAATAATAGAATCAATATCTGATCCATCTAATTTAATTAGTATAGATACTTATGACATTAATAGATTCAATAATATTCAATACGTAAATCGTATTGAATTTGAATATACAAATGTATTACCAGAATTAACTACAAAACCCGACGGATTAATAATTAGAATCAATGCTAATAAGAATATCACATTAGGTGATATATCTAAAATTGAAGAAGAATTAAAAACAATGTATAAAAACACATTATTTATCTATGGAGTTAATATTAATAATTCATTAGAAGATAATAATATTAAAATAGAAATGTTATTATTTAAAAATATTGATTTAAAAGAATTCTTTGGAGATAAATTCTATAATGGATTAGTTAAAACAGGTTTTATTAATGATGTAATAGAATTAACTACTAAAGATAATTTAATTAATATTGATTTAGATGATTTTAAATATATATCTAATAGTGAAATAGTAGCTTCTATTTCACAATACATAGTTGATATTAATGAAGATTATGAATTAAATATAATCAGTGATAAAAAAGCAACTGATTGTATTATTAATATTGCAGGTAGTATGGATTTATCACTAAGTGACGTAGAATGGTTATTAAAAAAGATTAGAGATATTTATCCTAATCTAAATATCATTTATGGTACTTCAATAGATGTAAATCTTGGTAAAAGAAAAAGAGTACAAGCCCTTTTAACATATAAAGAAGAAAAATAATAAAATTCAAGGAGGCTAGAATATGAGTTATTTTATTAAAAACGTTAAATATGGTATTACTGGTGGACCATTTGATGAAACCGTAATTGCATCAGTAGAATTTGAAGCTAATGAAGAAACTAAATATTTATCTATAGTAGATCTAAATGGTATATTTGAGTTTTATTTATCAGATATAGATATCTATGATAAACTTATTAATGAAGAATATGAAGATTTAGGAGATAATATAATATCTGAATATAATGGAATTAGTTTAGATTCATTAGATGATATCATTGAAAACAATGATGATAGTTTATTATTAATTAAATATGCATTGTTAGTTTTAAGATTAGATGAAGATCAAACTAATGAATTAATCAATAGAACCACTAATAAATTTTTAACAAAAGAAGATATAGAAAACTACGATTTTGAAGAGATATTATAAAACAGGATTTAACGTCCTGTTTTTTTGAACAATTATATGATATTTATACTTGAGATGAATTTGATTTTTGCGTAAGTTTCTTTTATATGTTATAATAAACAAAATGATTAACGATATTTTTGAATTAATATTTTTACTTTCAGCAACATAATTGTAAATGGTTTTATAATTGATTAAATGATTTCGATGACATATGTATTATTGTTGATAAAAAATTATGTGATAAAATTTTGAACTAGAATATTATTAAAGTATATTTATAAAGGTTTGAATAAATAGAATTCGTAAAACAAAGGAATTAATTTGGAGCTGATTAGGAAAAATACTATAAAACTAATAAAAAAGAATTATTTATTAACTTATTATTTAAATGATATGACGAAAGGAGAAAAAATATGGAAAGTATGTCATTTTTAAAGCCAACAGTAAATATTATAAGAAAAAGTATTAGAGGAATTGAGGATAGTTATAATAATTATTGGGATATTTTGGCTGAATTGATTCAGAATAGTGTTGATGCAATTTGTGTTAGAAAAAACACTGATGGAAAAATTTATATAACTATAAATGAGTTTGAAAAGTCTATTATTGTAGAGGACAATGGATGTGGAATAAAATACAATGATATACCAGTGCTATTGCTACCATTTTCTACAAATAAAGAAAATGATGGGGATACTATTGGTGAAAAAGGAGTAGGTTTAAAATTTGTTTTGTTTCAAAGCACAAAGTTTGAATTGAAAACGAAATATATGAATGAAGAAGAGGGATCTAGTTCACTGATTGAAGACGCGTCAAATTGGAAAAAAAGAACTGATGATTCAGATTTACCATTGCATATAGGAAAAGATAATTCTGTTAATACTGGTACTTACATTAAAATAAATGGAATTGAAAATGATGAAATATTTAGCATGAATATTGAATCATTAAAATTCTTATTAAGAACCAAAACTGCTATTGGAAATGTAGATAATTTATTTGAAGGTGGGAAAAATATAAAGGTTGAACTAACCGTTATTGATCCACTAGGTAATAAAAAAACGTCTGATGTGCCATTTAAATATTGGGTTCCAACTGAATGTTTAAGAAGTCAAGAAAAGATTAATCTTGACGACTATAAAGAATGGTTGTCATCAGGAGATAGGACTCAAGTACAAAAAACTACTAAATTGAAAAATAAAGTTGTTTTCAAAACAGGAACATTTATGCATAGTGATGTAAGAGAAATTAAATATTGGCTATGTTATGTTCCAAAAAGAAAATTCTGGAATGATTTATCAAAAAGAGATTTATTGGTGACTGAAGCAGAATTAGAAGATGATGACATATTTGTAAAAAAACATATGTGCTTGCATCAGCCTATTCTTACAGCTTCTGTTAAGGGTATGCCTACAGGAATAGTTATTCCTAATCCGAAAGCTGGTAAAGATGGTTATTGGCAAAATATTTTCATTATTTTTGAAGATAAGCAACTTAAATTTGATATAGGTAGAAAAGCAATTAATGGTTCAATTGTAGCAATGTATCATAAATATTTAAAACAATTATTTAATGATGTTACAAATCTTGTTAGTAAGTATGTTGGTGGAGATATAGAAGAGACACCAAATTATCAATGGAATCGTGACGAAACAATTTCCAATATAAATTCATTGCCAAATTTCGAATCACCTTTGATAACATTTAAAAAGTTACCTAGTGAACAGGAAGCAAGCGTATGTGCAATATTTTATGAATTAATTGGTTCTAAGAAGATTAATTCATTTAAACCGATAATTTCTGGTTATAGAAATAAATACGATTTATATGCTGATTTTAGTGGTCATTTTGTATCTATAGAATTTAAAACACATTTAAGAAATATAATAAAAGATTTCGACGACTACACAAAATCATTTAATGAAATTGACTATATAGTATGTTGGGATTTAAATGATGAAGATATTACAGCGTTAAATGATGTAAATATTACAGTTTCAGAAGTAAGTGAATTAGGTAATAATAATTCATATGCGATTGAAACTACTCATAAGTTGTTTTTACAAAATTGTAAACCCGTTTATGTTATAGACTTGAAAGCAGTTATAAAAAAGTTAGAACAAGAATAGAATAATTTACTATAATGTTTTAGTTAATCATATGTTTTCAAGAATGTTTGATAAAATAGTTTTTTTGAAACTACAATGATATATTTTGGGTTTTCTATGTAATTTTTTTCATATTTTTATTAGACTAATTTAAGTAATAATTACAAAAAAGTAAAAATCCTATGAATGATTATTCCTCATAGGATTTTTAGAACTAGATAAACAATTCTTATAATAGTAGTATATGGATGGTATAGTGACATAAAGATTCAAATATGTAACTTGAGAGGTGGATTTGCATGATAAATTTAAAAGAAGAACTAGGAACAAAATACATTGATATAGAAAAATGTGGAGTTGCCGAAGATTTAGAGAATGTTATTAATAGTGATGCTTTAATTAAACTTCCTATAGAGAGTATAAAAAAAATTTCAAAAGGTAAAATTGTTGGTACTATTTCAACGACTATATCCAATCTTAAAAAAAACTTAAAAATGGAGAAAATTAATGATGAAATTACTACGGATTGCATTCTTAACATAGAATGTTCTAATGATGGATTGAATCATGTCGATAAAATTATTTCTAACATAAAAAAAATTAGAAATTCAAATATGTTTATTCTTATCGGAATAATAATAAATGATGAACTAAAAGACAATTTTAAAATATTGGCATTATTTTTTAACAATGAAAAATCTCAAATTAATACAAATATACAAAAAAAGAAATCTCCTAGTTTTTCAAACGAGAACGAATTATTGTATTCTGTCGTATCATTTATGCTAGATAATGATACATCAATATATTCTCTCAGAGAATATTTTGGTTTTAACTTTGTGAGAATAGTTAATATTATTAAAATATTGGAAAAATTAGGAATCATTAGTAAACAAGATAATATAAATTCTAGAAAAGTCCTAATTAATGATAAAACTAAAATTAAGGAATTAATTAACCATTCTTCTAGCTCGAAAGTCATCACTTTTATTACTGTAAAGGGACTATTTGGTTTTCATTCCTATAAGCTTATTTTTAATAAAAAGGAACCAATAGCTATTATCTATGGTACTAATGGTATGGGAAAGACTACAATTTTTAAAATGTTAAATTCGTTATTAATTGAATATCCATATGATTATTATGAAAAATTTAATAGTAAAAATTATGATAATTTTAGGTATCTTTGCGATGAAATACCATTTGAAGAATTTTTGATAGATTTCGCCGATGAAAGTAGAATTGAAGTTCTAAAAAAAGAAAATACCATTTATATTAACTATTTAAGAAAAAAAGGAATATCATTTAGCTCATTGTTTGATGGATTACGAATTTCTACATCTGATAAGAATTTTAAAGATAGTGTAAAAGAACATTATAATCTTATTAATGAACTATTTTTAAATTTAGACGGGAAAAAGAGATTTTTGTTTATTAATACATCAAGAGATGGTACGTTAGTAAGAATTGCTAAAAAAATAGATGATATATCTCGCATGATAAGTTTAAAATATTTATCTAATTATAATTCACCTCAAAATGAATATTCGAAAATGTTAGATGACATTTTTCTAATTGAAAAAATAATAAATATAGAAAGCACAGTTGATCTTCAAAGTGTTCCAAAAAAAATGAATGAGTATTTGTTTTTAATATGCGATGGTTATGAAGCTTATCAAACGTGTTTTGAAATATCTAATTCTAGAATATCCCACGATAAAGATATGCCTATCCTTATCTATGATGATAATTATGAAAAACTATTATATTTAAAAAATAACACTTTAACAAAAGAAAAAATTAAGAATTTAAAATATGAAATTGATTATAGTAAAATTCCGAATGATACTGATTTGCTTTTTTGCTCTTACGATGGATGGGATGATGGAGGAGGAATGTCAGCAAATCAAATAACAGATGTTGTTAATAATAACATTAATGAGCTATATAATTATTTAATTAATTTTGAAATTTTCAAAAAAGCAGTAGAGGATTTTTATAACAAATATGATCCATCGTATAAAAAAATTATTCTTACATTAAATGATAGCCCTAAACTCTTATTTGAATGTTCAAATGGTAAAATAATTGATGAATCTCATTTATCATCAGGCGAAGTAAACTTAATATCTATTTTATATTCAATTGCATTTAATACATCGCAAGATACGATTGTATTAATTGATGAACCAGAAATTAGTTTACATATGTTGTGGGTACAACAATTGACTAGTACTATTTTAAAAATGATTAAGTCAAAAAAGAATATGCAAGTTATTTTATCATCACATTCTCCATTCCTTGCAGCAGGACATGAAGAATATTTAGTTGAAGGCAAATTATTAGAAGAAGGTGAATGATATGGAACTTGATTGGAAGGGATTAATTCCAATTTACCTTAATATAATTAATAGCTCTATAGGATATGAATGTATGGATAAGAAAAAAAAGATTCACTTCTTAATTGTTGAAGGTAAAAATGATAGGGATTATTTTTATTATCCTGTGCTTAAATTTAATATAATAGACACTGATAATAAAAAATATAATTTCAGTATTTTGAAAAAAAATATTATTTTTGATATTTCAAATTGCTTTTTAAAAGTTCAAACACCTGATCAAATGTTTTCAGAAAAGATAATCAATGATTTGAAGGATAAATATAATTCGATTAATGAACAACAAAAAATATATAAATTTGATTTTGTTATAGAATTCATAAATTCATACAACAATATGTATAATAAACTAAAAAACATTGATTGTTATGGAATAATAGATAGAGATTTTGGACATGAAATACCTAAAGAGAAAATATCTATGACTGAAACACATGATTTTGAAACAACTCTTGTTAGGCTTTATATGGATGATTATTTTGATTTGATATGCGATGAAAAAAAAGAAAAAGCAATTAAAGTTTTAGCTGATACTTTAGATTTTACTTTTAAACAAGGAATTTTAGAAAATGAATCCTTTAAATTTGTTCGAAATCATCCTGAAGAGCTTAATAAAACAATTATTGAATTTACACATAATTATTTTAAGAATAATTCTAACAAGGAAAAATTTATAAGATTTGATTTTGATACTTATTTTAAAAAGTATAATTTTTTTTATCAAGAATTAATTAATAATTACAAAATGGAATTAAAGAAGGTTTATAACTTTAAAGATGAACTTGTTAATATTTTAAAAAGATGGCTTATTGATAAGAAAACATCCTCAATAGATAATAAGATGTTAGATAGAATTTTCTATTATACCAATGGCCATATTTTACTAAATCAATTAATATGTAATGGAGAAGATATCTTTAGACTTTCTAATAAACTTACTGAAAAAATATTTGTTGATAATTTTGTTAAAAAAATAATAAAGACAAAATATAAAAAAATATATAGAACTTTACCATTAATAAAATATAAGGAATATCGAATAGAAAATGGTTTTTTTAATTAAATTAAGTAATAAAATTATAAAGTATAACAAGAATATGCAATGTTGGAGATTTTTATATGGAACATTTAATTGCAAACATTAATTATAAATATGAATTATTAAAAAGAATAATTTCAGGAAAGATTATTAGCAAAAGAATTAATTCAGAAAATGGTTTTAAGTGCAGTTATGATGAATATAAAGAATTTGAAACTATTATAAGAGCAGGTGAAAAGGCCTTAGATGATTTAATAAATATTTATGCCAAATATGATGAGGATAAGATTTATTATGATCCATATATTGCCTATATTGCGATCAGGTGGATAAATTCGCATTTTTTATTTGCATCTTTTACTGGTAATACTAAATATTATGAAGTTGTTCAGGATTTGTTAAGCGATAAAAAAAATATAAGTAATGCTTTTGATAATTTTATTGGATTTTGTGAAAAAAAATTTGATTTTTGTAATAAAAATTATGACTTTGATTTTTTATATAATCGTATATGCAATTTAATTACTAATGAAAATGAAGTAATTTTAGATGATCAAGATAAAAAAAATGTTATTAAATTTTTGGATATTAATCGAAAAATTATAGTAAATCTATATGATGATAAAGAGTTGATGAATGAATTGTATTTTATTAATTTTCTCGAATCAAAACAATTTTATAATATATTACATTACTACACAAAAAACGTAAAAGCTTATTTGATAGAAAAAATAGGAATATCAGAAGAAATTTTGATAAAAGCAAATGAATATTGCAAAGCATATAAGAAAAAAAAGAATAGTGGGAATATGCCAGTAAATGAAAACGACATTATTAATGAACTTGAAATTACAAAAAAAGAATTAAAAGAGATAAAAAAAACATTAAGTATCTTGAATCAAAATAATTCAAAAAAGTATAATGATTATGCAAAAGGAAACGATGTTGTTGATTTATACGATGAAAGGGAACAAGCGATTAAAGAATTTGAAGGTATTGAAAATAAAAGAATATTTGAACTTATTGATTCTATTTCTGATAAGCAATTAAATACAATTATTTCAAAATATTCTGATGAAGATTTTAAAATTACATTTGAGATAGACAAATCCAAATGTAATACTTATTTATTTCGAAATATTTTAAAAAATAAATTAATGGCAGGTGAAAAAATATGGTTGTAAATCCTATATTATTTTTTGATGACAAAGTGCAAGATTACATTGAAAAAATTGGTAACAATATTGCATTTTATTCGAAGTTTTATATGGTTTTGTTATACGATGATACTCCCAAAAGCGAAGTAGTAAAAGAAGCACTTGAAGTAGATGCTAGTGAAATTAATAGAGACTCAGGAATATATTATGTATTAACATATATGTATAAATTGCCTGATTGTATATTAAATGACGAAGATAATGTATATGAACAATTAATTAGTGAATTTCAAAATTATAAATTTGATGATGTTTTTTTGAAGATGCGTTGGATTGCAACCAGATTTGGCGTTAAAAATAGTCTTCCTGTATTATTAATTGCTAGTAGAGGAGAAAATGGATGCATTCCTATTAAATTGAGTGAAAAAAAACATTGGACGGAAATAAATGGCACTATAGGATATATTACAGAAATTTTCAATAGGTATGGAGCTAAAAACTTGCTTGAATTAAAAGAAATCATCAAAAAGAATGGTATTGAATGCAAGTTCAGGAAATCTGATGATAATTTGGCGAATATTATGGTTGCAATAAGAGATAGAAAAAAACCTAGTGAGTTAATAGAAGAAATTTTTGAAAAATATAGGATAGGAAGAGGAAATACTTGTTTGATGACTGAAAAAGAATTAGCAAATAGAATTGGTATTTCTCAAAAGCAATTATTATCATGGAAAAGTGATCAATCTACGCCTTCTAGAGAAAATATTTTGAAGTTTGCTAATTGTATTGGATTATTAGATATAGAAATTAATGATTTGCTTGAAGTGTTTGGCTATAGATCTTTAGATAAATCGTATAAAGAAGATAATGAGTTATATAATAAATATATAAATAAATTAATAGATTAATATTTAATTGCCCATATTTGAGATTTGGCTCAAGTATGGGCTTTTTTGTTCACTTAGAAGTACAACTTAGAAATAAGTAAGGTGAAGGCATCAAGCTGGAAGATGAAATTCACTTAGAAGTACAACTTAGAAATAAGTAAGGTGAAGGCATCAAGCTGGAAGATGAAATTCACTTAGAAGTACAACTTAGAAATAAGTAAGGTGAAGGCATCAAGCTGGAAGATGAAATTCACTT
>Ga0310694_10001071_pt1 | contig 32390 bp, 60 predicted proteins | sample 174DNAGHGhighgp2_FD_203884 | JGI IMG/M metagenome (GOLD analysis project Ga0310694, IMG submission 203884) | Sheep rumen microbial communities from Palmerston North, Manawatu-Wanganui, New Zealand - 1742 DNA GHGhigh gp2 (v2) (version 2) | ecosystem: Host-associated > Mammals > Digestive system... | reverse complement strand
AGCAATTTCCCATGTATATCAACGAGTCAGGTGTATATGCCTTGGTATTTGGAAGCAAGTTAGAGAGCGCAAAGAAGTTTAAGCATTGGATAACATCCGAGGTACTTCCGCAGATCCGCAAGACAGGAACATATTCAGTTGCCAAGACTCCTACAGAGATGCTTGTAATCATGGCACAGGAACTTGATAAGCAGGCTAAGGCGATGCTTGAAGTCAAGGAAGATGTTAAGCGGTTAGAGTCCAAAATCATGACAGTGCCGAATGAGTATTACACAGTTGCAGGATACGCAAATCTCAAAGGCAAAAGGATTGATGTGACAAGAGCTAACCAGATCGGAAGATACGCAGCCAATCTTTCACGCAAGTGGGGATATGAAATAGGCCATGTATCTGATGCAAGATACGGAACTGTAAACAGTTACCACATGGATATTTTGAGGGATGCATTCAGAGGTATTAAGTAATGACCAAGCAGCAGAACGAACTCCAATCAGAGATAAGAGCGCAAAAGGCTCGATACTGCATCAGAAATAGCGATATCGCATTTGAACTTGGCATAAGCCTTAAAACAGCCAACAAGTATGTGGATGATGTCAGCAAGATGCCATTGGAGCAATTCGCAAGCCTTGTTAAGTATCTCAAATTGGATGCAACCACAGTAAGCAGATTCATTATGGAAGGGTAAAACTATGAAGGAACGAATCGGATTCACAATGGCACTGATCGGAATGGCAGGATTAGCAGAAGCCTATGGCAGTGCATCGAAAATCACCATATCACTATTGCTTGTGATAGTCGGTGGTGTACTAATTCACAGAGGATTGACAGATGAAAAACAGAATATTGGCGGTACTGATGACAGTATCAATCGCCCTTACTATCTGCCCAGGAGCTAAAGCGGAAGATCAGCCAACACTTATCAAAGGTTATGCCACAGCCTACAACGGACCGACAGACACCACTTACACAGGTAAGCCAGTACACAAGGGTATATGCGGTGGATGTCAGGTATACATTGGTAAAACTATCATCCTCTATCAGCGTTTACCGGGTGATGAGGTTGGTGAAATTCTTGGGATATGGGAGTGCCTTGATTCCGGGGATAGTACAGACGCATTCAAAGAAGGTCGCTTGATTGATATTTGGTGCGAGGACTTGGAAGCCTGTCAGAGATTCATGGACAGGGTATATGAGGACGGATGTCAGGGCAAAGTATTTATACAAGTTTTGGAGGCAGACGGATGAGCAACTATTATGTGCAGACCTATGGCGCATTCATTAAGGACCATGAGAAGAGGATTCTGGAAGAGAAGGAGAACAAATACCTCAATGAATACGCAAGGAAATGGAAGAATGTCGTGGAGAGATTAAAGGAGAGTGGTGTGGATCTGTCACAGATCAAGATCACCAAGAAGGAAAAATGAGTTTCAGCATGGAGTTTAAGACACCAATAAAAGCCAAAGAAGCCTTTTATGAGTTTGCTTCAAGGGCAGAATTAGAAGATTACAGAGCCAAGATAAGATTCAAGCGAGAGCCTTGGTATCTGACAGAGAAGAAGATTAAAGAAGGGAGGATTGCAGATGGACAAGCCGAAGGAAGAGCTGATGAACACAGCAGAGTATGAAGCATTCATTGCCGTGGTTAATGCTTTCACCACAGAGCAGAAGCAAGTTGCTTTGAGATTGTTGCCTGATGACCTTATTTGGGCAGAGATAAGCAACAGGTACTATGAGCAGAAAAACAAGCTCGACAACATCTTAAACGCAGCAAGAGCATGACCACCACAAGTCACACTCAAGCCAAAGATAAAACTATGAATACGGATATTATAGCATATCCAAGATTGGAGGACAAATGACAAAGAATTATTGGTTGGCAACCAACGACAAGAATGGCAAAACAATCGTTGTTGTGCCTATGAACAGGGCCAGTGATATGTTCGAGGCCAAGAAGATAGCAAACAAGTACTTCCGTGAGAAGCTTAACAACTTGCACTGCTATGCAGGAGCCAAGAAGGGTAACAAGATCGAGAGCAGAACGGAACTGACACAGGAAGTCAATGTTTGGATGGTTTGGAGGTAGACACATGAATAATGGAATAGTTGATGCAAAGGTCGCTGTTCGGAATCTGCCTGACCATCCGCTTGGAACAGGGTACATGGTAGTTAGGAACTGCGATTTGGTGTTTTGGTACTACGGATTCTATGACAGTTATGATAGGGCACTCAATGCAGCGGTTGAGATTGGCAACGGTTTAGTGCTCGGAGTAGTTAAGAAGGGAGATTGATATGGTATCAGAGTTTTATGAAATATCCAAGGAAGATTATGACAAAGCTCAGAAGGACGGAGCCGAGTCCATCATAAGTGATGCTATCAAGTGGGGATATGGAGTAAGCAGAGCAAAGGTCACGGAAATTGAGGGCAAGTATTATCTGTCCTATAACCGTGGGAATAGTTGTGATTAGGAGGTACATTATGACAATTTATGAGATTGATGCAGCCATATTGGATTGTATCGACATGGAAACAGGCGAGGTCGTAGATATTGACCGCTTAACAGCTCTGGAAATGGAGCGAGATCAGAAGATTTCCAACGTAGCTTGTTGGATAAAGGACCTTAAGGCCGAAGCTGAAGCAATCAAGGCCGAGAAGCAGAATCTGGATAAGAGACAGAGAGTCGCAGAGAACAAGGTCGAGCAGCTTAAGAATTATCTGTCTTATGTGCTTAATGGCACGAAGTTCAAGGATGCCAGAGTTGCAATAAGTTACCGCAAGTCAGAGAGTGTCCAGTGTTCTGATGACGCAATCAATACACTCCCGGAGGAGTTCATTAAGGTCGAGAAGTCAGTTAAGAAGTCAGAGCTTAAGGAAGCCATTAAGAACGGTCAGACATTCGAAGGGTGCGAGATCGTAACCAAAGAGAGCATTCAGATTAGATAAGAAAGGAGATGTAAAGTATGGCATTACCAGTTTTGGTTATAGGTCGAAGCGGATCCGGCAAGACTTACTCAATCAAGAACTTTAAGCCGGAAGAGGTCGGAGTTATTTCCGTAGAGAAGGGCAGATTGCCTTTTAAGTCGGAAATCAAAACAGTTAAGGTGCCGAGTTTTATCGGTGTAGAAGGTCTGAATGATTATGCGGCTATCAATGCAGCCAAGTACTCATGGATACATCAGATCATAGGCAAGAGCAAAGCCAAGTCAATCGTGATTGATGATTCACAGTATCTGTTAGTTAATGAGCTTTTCGACAGAGCAGGTGAGAAGGGATATGACAAATTCACAGGAATGGCAGCCAATTTCAGAAATCTGATACACGGAATCAATGAGATGGAAGATGATGACAAGATCGTGTACTTCCTGCATCATTCGGAACTTGATACAGATGGCAGGGAAAAGGTTAAGACCATTGGCAAGATGCTTGATGAGAAGCTCACGATCGAGGGATGTTTTGACATTGTTCTGTACTGTCAGGATCACAAATTCTATACACAGGCAAACAATCAGAGCACTGCCAAGAGTCCAGAGGATATGTTCGAACTTGAGATTCCGAATGATCTGAAGTTTGTAGATGACAAGATTCGTGAATATTATGGCATGAAGTAGGAGGTGAAGAAGATGTCATGGGTTATGCGTACTTAAAAAATGGTGAACGTATCGATTATAAGGAATACATCGAAAAACATCCACATTGGCAAGTAGTTAGAGCAGCTCGATTCAAGTTTGATGGCAATAAGTGTGTTATATGTCATCAGGATCTGACGAATGCCAGATATGAAACACATCATATGTCATATATGCACCTTGGTAATGAGCATCTAACAGATGTTATCACATTATGTCCAAAGCACCATGCTTTATTTCATAGAAATTGGCAGAAGCAGAAGTTTTGGGTTGGCAAAGAGTCAGGACACTGGGATGTGTTTGATATCGAGCATACTGCCAAAATGTGTCTGAAGTACTACAAGGAAGATAAGTTTTTATGTTGTAATCCTGATGCACCGAATCTGTGCAACCAAGACACAGACCGGGAGTATATCGATAGGTACATCAAAGAAGGACAGTTTGAGGTTGCTCCAATCATGGATCCGCACGACCTTGGATTGTTTGTAAGAAACAAGCGTTATGAAATGATTTTTGAGGCTGAATCACGTGGGTTAAGTGTTGAAGAGTTTTTGGATGAAAAATACGGCCCTAAAGTCAGGGGTAAAAATCCTTTGCGAGTTGAAGCAGGCAAGAAGAATGGCACATATGACCATACTTTTGAATCATTCCATAAGCACTATGCGGAGAATAACAATATCAATCTTTTAATGCAGGAGGTAAAGAAATATGCAGAAACCAAACAGTTTTGATGAAGTGGTTGCAAATGGTGAATACACTCCGATCGAGGTCGGTGGTCACCATGCTGTCATCGTTTCAGTAAAGGAGCAGAAAAGCTCCACGGGTAAGGACATGGTTGTTGTTGCGCTTGATTTTGCCAAGAACGACAAACAGCCGGGATATTTTAAGGATCAGTTTGATAAGGATTCAAGGTCAGATAAGAAGTGGCCTTATCAGGCAGTACAGTACATTGTCACAGAAGATTCAGATGGCAAGTGTTCAAAGAACTTCAAGGGATTTATTACATCCTTTGAGAGATCAAACAATGTTACAACAAACTGGGGCAACAAGTTCTGCGAGCAGTTTAAGAATAAGAAGATCGGAGTTGTATATGGTGAAGTAGAAGAGGAATACAACGGAGAAATTAAGACAAGGCGCAGGATAAGATGGTTTTGTGAGGATGCGAAGGTTGAAACTTCTGCCATTCCTGAAAAAAAAGTTCTTAATACCAATAATGTCACAGCTTCAGCACCTACGGATACAAGTTTTATGAATGTTCCTGAAAGTGTAGCGGAAGAAATACCCTTTTAAGAATGATTGGTTGTGTGGGGCATTGTATAGACAATGTCCTACATGACCAAAGATAGGAGAATAAGAGCTTAATGAAATGGGCAGAATATTATGACGAGAACACTATTCGCCAAACAATAAGCCTTCTGAAGCCGAACAATGAACTGTTTGAGATAAGAATTATCGGCAAAGGTAGCAACCGAAAAAGAATCATAAGTGGATATTTTACCGATGCCGATACTCTTATCCGGCAATTCGACACAATAGATCCACGGAATACCAATATCTACATAACCATCAATAAAGTTAATGAGGATTGCTATTCCAGAGAGCAGCATGATTGCTTTAGACAAACAGACTCGAATACTCACGATCATGAAATAGATGCTTATGAATGGTTGTTCATTGATTTGGATCCGATTCGAGTGGCAGATGTATCAAGCTCGGATCAGGAACTTGCTGAAGCTGAAGAGTTAGCAGATAAAGTGTATTTATATATGAAGAATTTGGGATTCCATGAGCCTATAAGAGCCATGAGTGGAAACGGACATCATCTTCTATATAAAATCGATCTGCTTAACACAGATGAAAACAAAAGATTGGTTGAGAGATGTTTGACTAATTTATCTGTGTTATTTAATACGGACAAGGTAAAAATTGACATTGTTAATCACAATCAATCCAGAGTCTGCAAGTTATACGGAACTAAAGCACAGAAGGGTGCTAATACGGCAAAAAGGCCACACAGAATGAGCAGCATAACTTCTATCCCGGAAGAGATAAAAGAAAATGACATCAATTTGCTTTGGACACTTGCTGAAGAGTTGCCTGAAGCGCCGAAAACACAAAAAACCATATCTGCATCAAATGAATTTGATATTGAGCAATGGATGTCAGAACACGGCCTTGAGCCAATGAGAAAAGATGTCGGCACAGATTGCGTAATATATCCGCTTGCTCATTGCCCGTTTGATAGTAGTCATACGAATGGTGATAGTAAGATATTTAGATATACAGATGGTGCGATTGCTTTCAAATGCCATCATAACAGTTGCAAAGGCAGAAAATGGCAAGATGTAAGGGAGTTGTTAGAGCCGGGAGCATATGAAAATAAGGATGAAGAACGTGAAAAGGCAATAGAAGAAGGTTGGAAACAACATAAGCAGTATTTGATGGTTACAAAGACAGATAACATTGAGGAAATTAAGAAAAATCTGCCGAAATTGAAATCAATATCTGCTCATGAATTACAAAATAAGGTATTTGGAGAACGATATTATGCTGTATCCGGTATGATTCCTGAAGGTGAAACTGTTATAGCTGCGCCTCCGAAAACTGGCAAGTCATGGCTTATGTTGGATATGTGTTTGCAAATTACCAAAGGCGAAAAATTTTTAGGATTCGACACCAAGAGATCAGATACTTTGTATTTGGCTCTGGAAGATGGTGACAGTTTTGAACAAGAACGACTCAATATTGTAACAAGCAATCTTCCTGCTCCTGATGGCTTCCATTTTGTATTCAGCCAAGTAATGCCAATGAATGAAGGCTTTTTGTTGCAACTTGATGATCTGCTGAAATCATTGCCCAATGTGAAGGTCGTTGTCATTGATACATTGCAGTTTATTAAGTATAGACAAGCTCGGCAAGAGAGTGCTTATGAATGCGATTATCGTACCGGGCGAGATCTTAAAGAATATGCTGAAAAGAATCATCTGGCAATCGTAGTAGTCACGCATACAACAAAAATGGTCCATATTGAAGATGATATGGCAAATGTATCAGGCACAAATGGAGTCACAGGAGCAGCAGATGCGGTTATCGTATTAAGCAAAGAAAACCGAATGGACAAAGAAGCAAAAATGTTCATTACTGGGCGAAAAGTCAGGCAATCAATGCACAATATTCAATTCTGTGATGAGGATTGTCGGTGGCACTACATGGGCATAGCTGAAGTCACTGATCGGGATCGGAGAGAGCAGGAAAATAAAGAACGTGAGTATATGAACAGTAAAATCCGTGAGGCCGTTATTCAGATAGCAAGAGAAGATAATGGTGATATGTGGAAAGGTAGGGCCGGAGAGCTTATTGAAAAAGCTACGAGTTTGGGCATTGGGATTCGAGAAAGCAACAAAGAAATTGGTGGCTTCTTAAACAAGATGCAAGGAATGTTCATGGATGTGGATGGTATCCAGATTGAAAAAATCAAGAATGGAAATGGTCCTTGGATATATAAAATTTATCATCAAGATGGTTTTAAAAATCCGTTTGTATAAAAACCACCATTGATACCATTGATGCACCATTGATGAAAATCTGTAATCCTAGTAAATACAAGCAATACTAATATTCTAATACTCACACTTTTACCATTGATATATATTTATTTACCATTGATGGATTGTATTTCATCAATGGTATCAATGGTAAATCAATGGTAAAAATTACATCTTACGACAGGTAAAGAAATATGGACAAAAAAACATACAAACTAATCACCACTATCTGGACATTCTTAAAAAGCCGTATCAACGATATGGACAACAATAACACAGATGAATGGTGGGAATCAGAACGCAAGGAACTCGATCAGATCATGGCAATGGGCAACAACGAGCCGGAGTACTTCAGACAGTTTGTGGAGTCGATCTGTATCGCAGCAGACCTATTGCTATTCAATATGCACTTTGAGAGGAAGGAGAATAAATGACCACAGTTGAACTTACAGAACTATACAACACGAATGATCGCTTCAAGGAATACACGGACAAATATGCCAAGACTCACAGATTGCTTCCTGAATATGCGCTGAAGTGCATTATGGTTAAGCAGTTCGCGGAGTGGCTGAAAGGAGAAGGAAAATGAGCAAAATGAGTACATTGTCAGAAATATTGGAAGAAGTCAAAGAGAAGATGTGCAATGACTATTGTCGCTATCCCAATGAGTGGGATGAAGAGAAGGAAGGTTGCGAATTGTGTGAGTCAGAGGTCTGTGCCAATTGCCCTCTGAATAGATTGTGAGGTCAATATGTTTGAAGGAACAATAATCGAAGTAGACGGAATTGAGGTCAAGTACTACCCGGATAATGATGGGCGGTCTTGGTACTATCATCCGATAACAGGGAAGGTGGTGTATATCGATTGAGGAAGATTAAGTGTATAGTGAAGCGTCCTGATGAAGAATACGGACACATGACTAATGTGAGCAACAGATTGGAGAACTTACAGAGAACAGTGGGCGGTTATATCGAGATCGTGCCTATTATAAACAACCTAGAGGATGGTGCAAGTGTTGTATGTATCTGTGACGAAGATGGAAAGAATAAAGGATATGATAAGAACTTCCGAATGTATGGTGATGTTCTCGTTGGTACTGTCATCATATGCGGAGCCAAGGGCGAAGAGTTGACAGATATTCCGATAAACTTCCAGACATGGAAAAAAGTCCTTGATAGGTTGCAGGAGTTTAGATTGTGAGGTGCTTATGAAGGTCAGAGAACTAATCGAACTTAACCAGATGATAACAGATGTTGAAATAACTATCAGACAGAATGGCACTTTACGGCTTGACCAATTGAACATAGGCCCTGAAAGGGGAGAAAAGCCAAGATATCCGACAAGAGTACCAATCAAGCCAGAGTATGCAGGATTGAATGATATTTATGACAACAAGAAGTATCGTGAAGCAGCTTATATCCCGAAATCAATCAATGCTTGGGATGACGGTAAAGATTATTGGCAAGTTAAGCTAAACAGGATCCCAGAGAAGTGGTTAGAGCTTGAAGTGTATTCGTGGGAAGTATGGCCGGCATCATCAGTATGTTACACATCACCGAGAAGAAGGCAGACACAGTTTCACGGACAGAGATTGAATATCACGGCACTTCCGAGCGGTGAAAAGATGGAAGTCACGGAGCCGAAGCCAAAGCAGGAACAGACAGGGCAGCTTGAAGGCCAGATGAGTATTGATGATTGGAATTATGAGGTGATGGAAATATGAAAAGGCGGATTGATTATTGGTATGACCGAGTAGATCTAAACCGAAAACTCATGAAACAGTTACAGATACCGTGGAAAATTGAGGAAGGAGAGGACGAATGAAAGTAGGAGATAAGTACATAATTGAGATTGAGGAAGTAATCAGACGCAACGGAGCACCGCAGATAGCAAGGGTCAAGGGGTTTAATGCCCTAGTCTTTGATAAATACGGGCTTGAAAAGTTAGAGCCGTATGACGGGGAAAAGTTATACCGCAAGGGCTACGAGGAAGGACACAGAACTGGCATGATAGACGGAGTAATGAATATCAAGGTTGATGAGGTATCGTATCAGCGAGGCTATAAGGATGGTCAGAAAGACAGGGATATGGACATACCACCGAGTATTGATGATGCTTACAACCGTGGATATAAGGATGCCGAAAAGAAATACAACGCAGACCTTGACTACAAAGACGGACTGGAAGACGGACGAATGGAAGCGTGGGAATGCGCTAAGAAGATAAACAATATGACAATGGACGAGTGCGAAAAAGTATTCGGAGAGTACAGATACTTTGGAACGATTGCTCATAATCTATCCGCATCCGAAGCCACAGCCAAGATTAAGGAATACGAGCAGAAGCAGACCGACACAAAAGAAGGTCATTGGAAAGAGAGCGATATACCCAACGAGAAGTATGTATGCTCTGAATGTGGTGGTGCTTGTTGGTATTACGATTATCAAGGAAATCTAGGAAAAAGTAACTATTGCCCGAATTGCGGTGCAAAGATGGTTAAGCCAGATGAAGGTTACGCAAATGATTGGATAGGATATAGCAGATAAGGCAGAAAGTGAGGAATAGAGATGTTTAATAGTTATAATGTATCGAACCCACAGACAGTTAATATAAATGCTGTTAGCGGAACGATAGTAAAGAATTACAAGGATTCCTTTATATTACGATTTCATATGAAATCTCAAATGGCAGATACTATTCTTGATAAAAATCCGAGATTACAAAAGAGGGATTATCGTGATAGTGAATACAAACCTATTGTAGTATTACAAGTAATGCTATGTGGGGAACAAGAACTTATGGCAGAGGTAATGTGGAAAGAAGATTTTGATAAGATGTTTGAGCCACAGGAAGGAACAAATGAATGACCGATTATTATTCTTTGCTTACAGGCTATCCCATATATATTGCAACACAGGAATTTCAGCGTAGAAAACACAAAAAGAAACGTATTAACAAGAAGTGGCAAAAAAGATATGGTTATTATGAATTAAATTTAATGCCACATAATGAAATTGTAATGATGGATAACGGAGTAATTTGGATGACCAAAAGGACATTTGAGCAGATAAGAAAAGGAGAGATAAGGAATGAAAGCAAACACACATCAGAAAAGCAAAGCAATAGACAGATATAGAGAGAGGATGTATGAAGCATCCGACAAGGTTAATCAGAATATCACAATGTATAAGGCTATGAGTATATTTAATGATTATCTTGAAGAGATACGTGGAGAATGGCTGCCTAAACCTGATGGAAGATTTATATATGCTCAATGTTCAGAGTGCGGAGAGATACACAATACCGCAAGCAATTATTGTCCGTCTTGTGGTTGCCTTATGGATAGAAACGACTTTAACGCATATATCAAGGCAGAAAGTGAGGAAGAGTAATGAGCAGACAGATAGTTATAACATTACCAGAGTGGACGGAAATTAAAGGCATTGATAACAAACAATTTGCAGAGTTGTTACCGTGTTATGATGAAATGCTGAATATGATTAAGAACGGCACACCACTTGACGAGGTACTGGACAAGATAAGGGATGAGATGCAGAAGGAAAAAGAAAATATCCACTTCGACCTTAATGAGCAGAAAGCAAAGTGGGTTAATAGTGGTATATATGACGGACTTACTTGGGCGCAGGATATTATCGACAAGTACAGAGAGGAGCAGGAATGAATGGCAAAATATAGAGGATTATCACCCAAAAACAAATACTACATACCCAAAGAGGATTATCTGACTGCAATACATTATTCGCTCCGATATCCACTCTGGGTGGCAGAGGTGGAAGATGCCAGAGATACATCAACGGCTATCCGATACGACAAGGATCGAGTGCAGACATCACCATCAGGTGACATGATCTACAACGCAGCCACAAGAGCGATTGAGTTGTCGAAGAAGGTGGAGATGATTGACAGCCTTATTGCTCAATGCGCTAAACAGCCAACAATGGAATATTACTTGCGCTTGGGTGTATGCTATGGCCTGACATTCGATCAGCTTAAACAGAGGGATATGCCGTATGAGCGCACAGCATATTATCAAATGCGACAGAGATACTACTACGAATTGAGCCGCTTGATATAAAGTGCGGTACTCAAGGGACAACAATCTGATGTAAAATGATATTGGTCCAAAGGACCACTTCAGGGAATGAAGTTTCTGGCATGAAATTATATACATTGTCAATACAGTAAATTCTCCTTTCATTAGGCACTCACTTTTAACCCGGTGGGTGCCTTTGTCGTGGAAGGGGTACAAAAAACAGAGGGGTATATGTCAAATCCGAGGTACCACAACGGAAACCGCAGGAGGAAAAACCGGGCACGCTTCAAGGCAATGGATGCTCCTTGTGGAATATGCAAAGGCAAACTTGGTCCGATTCATTATGATGAGCCATCAGATGCACAACATCCTTTGTCATTCGTAATTGATGAGATAATTCCAATAAGCCGTGCGACTTCATTTGGCTATGCCTCAAGGGAATCTGCTTGTGATGATTGGAATAATCTTCAAGCAGCTCATTGGATATGCAATCAACGCAAATCCAACCACATTGAGGGTGAACACAAAGCAATCAAACATCTTGCAAGTGTTCCAGATGGAGAATGGTGACAGGGTGGCGAGGGTACTCCCCCACTCCCCCACGGTGACCCATGCGCTCCCAGCGCCAATTTACACACAGGGCGAATATATAGGGGTTTGAATATATGATGTTAGAGGCCAATTATGGCGATAGATTAGAGAAACTGAAAGCTCTAGCCGAACTGTTAGCAGAGAAGATGGATGAGGTTAAATACGTTAAGGACCTCCCACCACTTGCAAAACAATACCGGGAAACAATCAGGGAGATCGAGGAGATTGAAGGTAATGTCAACGAGGCAGACGAAATCACCGAAATCTTACGCTCAAGAGAAAATAATGGGAAGTCAGGAGCCGTCCGAAAGAATAAGTCCGCAGTATGAGGATACAGATGGTGATGATGCCAATACATTGTTGGCTCTGGGTGGTTTGATTTTAGATCCTTGGCAATCCGAAGTGTTATGTGATTGGATGGCTATGGATAAATACGGCAGATGGATCAATAAGACATGCGGAGGATCCGTGCCAAGGCAGAATGGCAAAACAGCCTTGCTATCTGGAAGAGCGCAAGCAGGAATGATTATGTATAACGAGCAAGTGATATATACAGCACACTTGCAAAAGACAGCCACAGAAACATTTGAAGAAATGGCTGCCTTTTTTGATTCCGCAAAGTTGCGCAAGTACTTGAAGGATATTAAGACCGCACTTGGCAGAGAACAGATAATTCTGAAGAGTGGTGCAAGGGTGAAATTCTTGGCACGCACAAGGAATGGTGGTCGAGGCCAACACGGAGATCTGTTGATATTCGATGAAGCACAGGAACTTGATGAGTCGGCACAGGCTTCATTTATTCCTGCCATATCTGCAAGCCTTAATCCGCAGACAATATACACAGGCACACCACCAGAGCCGGAGTCAGATGGTACTGTATTCCGAAGCATAAGGAACAATGCCATTGCACACAAGACGAATAAAACTGCTTGGTTTGAGTTTGCAGCCAAAGAAATCGGAGATGTTCATGATGTTCATAGATGGGCAGAGTACAATCCGGCACTCGGCAGAAGGATCCTGTTGAGTACGATCGAAGGCGAATGCGAACAGATGCCAGAGGATACATTCGCAAGAGAGCGCTTGGGATGGTGGACACCTGTTGTTGAACACAAAGAAGATTACGCAATCGACAAAGCCGCATTTGATGCTTGCAAGTCATCAGAGTTAAAGCCAGAAGGCAAGACCGCATATGGTGTTAAGTTTACCTTTGATGGCTCAATGGTGGTGTTGTGCGGTGCAGTTATAGATGCAAATGGGATTGCAAGAATCTCATTGATAGACCAAAAATCAACGAGCCAAGGCACAAGATGGTTAGCCGAATGGCTGAACGAGAGATACTCCAAGGCTTGTTGTGTTGTGATAGATGGTCGGAATGGTGCAGATGTATTGGTGGATAAGATAGCCGATACATGGAAGATTAAAGGCTCCATCATCAGACCGAGTGCAAAAGAGATAATCACAAGCGTGAGTACGTTATGTGATGCGATAAACGAACAGACACTGACATGGTATGAAAAACAGGATGCGCTCCGAGAGAGTGCAATTTCTTCTGTTAAGAGGCCCATTGGTGGTGGATGGGGATTTGGTGGAGAGTATTCCGCAATTATAGAGGCTTGCGCATTAGCCTTGTATGGAGTGAAGAATAGTAAGCGTGATCCGTCACGCAAGATGCGCATTGGATGAGGTAATGAAATATGCTAACGATCGAAGCACAGAACATTATAGGGATAAGTGAAGAGGCGGCTTACAAATTTGGCAAGCTCATTGACACTTATAATTCCCATTGGGCGAAAAATGCAGAAAAGGATGTGTATTATGAGGGCAAAATATCCCTTAATGATGTCAATCTTGGTATCGCACTTCCTGAAGGCTTGAGAGGATTGGAAATTGGTTGCGCATGGGGTGCAAAGACAGTTGATGTACTCGCAGGTCGCTCAATGTTTGACGGATTTGTTGGCATAAATGGCGAAGATATAGAAGCCCTTGATGATTTGACAGTAAATAACAACCTTGTGGCTGAATATCTCAAGGCTTGCCGGGATGAGTTGAAGTATGGATGTACTTTTGCAACCTTATCGAGTGATTCCGAGATCGGATGCAAGATTAGATTCCACTCACCACAGACCGCAGCCGCACTTTGGAATGGTGAGAAGGGCAGGATTGATTGTGGATTCGCAATAATCGATACAATGCCTGACAATGACAATATCACTTGGCAACCATCACTCATAAATCTGTATCTTGAGGATGCAATCTGGGTGATTTGGAGCGAAAACAACATTTGGTATGCAGAAGAGCATAGGCATAAGATGGGCAGGCCACTTATGGAAGCTCTTGTTTGGAATGCAACAAGCAACAAGCCATTCGGAAGGTCAAGAATTAAGGAGCCAATCCGCAGATTGATTCAGGGATATGTCAGGACCATTGCCAATGCGACAATCGGACTTGAATTTGCCACATCACCACAGAAATATCTGCTTGGTGTTACGGATGAGCAGTATGATTCGCTGATAAATCAGAAATTCAAGCAATATGTTGGCTCAATCATAGCAAGTACAACTAATCCTGAAACAGGCGAGAAGCCGACATTCGGACAGTTGATGCAAGGATCCATTTCACCACATGTTGAGATGGTCAGAGTGCTTGCAACACAGTTTAGTGCGGCAACAGGCTTGACAGTTACAGACACAGGAGTGGTAAGTGAAGCCAATCCCACAAGCGCAGATGCGGTACTTGCCCAGAGTCAGACACTTGTAGCAATGGCAGAGCAGTTGAATATCTCCAATGGTGATTCGCTTCGCACAATAGCACTCATGGCTTTGGCAATTCTCCGAGATGTATCGCTCGGTGGTTTATCTGATGAAGATAAAGATATTGTGGCACACTTCCGCAATCCTGCTATGCCGAGTGTAGCGGCTACGGCAGATGCAGCCATTAAGATTGCAAGCGCAAGACAGGCATTTGCCAATACAGATACATTCCTTGAGATGATTGGCTTTGATAAGGCTGATGTAAGACGAATTAAGGCGCAGGAACGTATCAATCAAGGCTTGGAATTAGTATCAGAGCTTGAATAATGCAGATATCGAGAAAAGATTGGGATAACTACATAAAACGACTATCAAAGGTCAATACCGAAGCGGCAAGGCTTGTTAAAACATACATTGAGCAGAATGGTGTTGAAGATGTGCAAGCGCTTATCAATTACTCTTACAGAGTGGCGGCAAAATATGGCAATGCTTCAGCTTCTTTGGCGGCAATGATGTATGATGTCGTGGCTGATCTGGAAGGAATCGTACTGGATCCTGCCGAACTCGCATCGCTTCCGAAGTATGGTGAAGTTGCAAAGGCGGTCCAAGGTACACTCAAGACATCACAGAATCCTGAAGAGATAGCAGGAGCCGTGAGCAGATTGGTTAAGAGAACAGGGCAGGATACCATATTGCAGAATGCAGAGCGAGATAGAGCGCAATTCGCTTGGATTCCAAGTGGTGACACTTGCGCATTCTGTATCACACTCGCAAGCCGTGGGTGGCAGAACATGAGCAAGAAGGCATTAAGCGGTGGTCATGCAGAACACATCCACAGTAATTGCGATTGCACTTATATGATTCGGCATTCAGAAGATTTTAATGTCGCAGGATACAATCCGCAAGAATATGCTGATATGTATTATGGCGCAGAGGGCAATACACCAAAAGAGAAGATAAATGCCATGCGCAGGAAGTTTTATGCGGAGAATAAGAGCATTGTTGGTGCAGAATCAAGCAAAGCTGATGAGTTTATTGTGAAAATTGATAGCAATTTTAATGATAAAGCAAAGGAACGCTTAAATATCCTAAATAGTTTTGTAAATGAATATAACTCGCCATTGGAAGAAGTCATAAAAGGTGGAAGTGGCAGTACCGCAGGTGAGAAAGGCTATGTTGATTTAGGTGTGAGAAATAAAATGCACCTACAAAGCACAGATATCGGCACTGTTATTCATGAATTTGCGCATACATTGGCACAAAAGAAAGAGGATGAGCTAGGATTAAGTGAAAATCAGGCATTCTGGAAGGACATCGCTAAAATCCGAAGAGAATACAATCAAGATGTCGCAAAAGACGCAAGGAAAAAGATAAGCGTCTACGCAGGCAAGGATATTGATGAATTTATGGCTGAAGCGTTTGCGTTGGCTAAATTAAACGAGTTAGGCGAAGAGATTGAATGGAAAACGGGATTGAGAGAAGAAGGATTGCCATATGCGCAAAAAGTGCTTGAGATCATAAATAAATATTTTAAGCGTAAATAAAGTTTAATTAAGCATCCAACAGGGTGCTTTTTTAATACACAAAAGGCAACGTGACCTTATCACGGTATAACTCACACATTGGAGGTTAAACAGATGGACGAAAACAAAACAAACGATACCGCAGTTAAGACATTCACACAGGAAGAGGTAAACGCAATCTTGGGTGAGAGGTTAGCCAGAGAACGAGAGAAGTACGAAGGTATCAATCTTGATGAACTCAAGGCAAAAGCGGAGCAGTTTGACAAGCTCGAAGAGGCCAACAAGTCAGAACTTCAGAAAGCCAATGACAGAGCGGCTTCATTAGAGTCAGAACTTGCAGCATTGAAGAAAGCCAATGAGGTATCAGCAATGAGAAGCAAGGTAGCGCAGGAAACAGGAATACCAACCAACCTATTGACCGCAGATTCAGAGGAAGAGTGTAAAGCACAGGCAGAAGCAATCAAGGCTTTTGCGAATCCGAAGTATCCAGAGGTTAAGGATGGTGGTGAGGTATCAAAGGCTTCAAGCGCAGATACACGAACACAGTTTGCTGATTGGGCAAACAAAGCATTCAATAACTAGGAGGAAATGAATTATGGCATTAGTAGGAACACCCACCAACAGAACATCAATCGATCTCCCTGTTGACGTATCAAGAGAGATACTTCAGAAAACACAGCAGGGATCAGCAATCATGAAGTTAGCAAGACAGATAGCACTTCCCGGAAGAGGCGCTGCAATCAATGTGATTACATCAGATCCGACCGCTTCTTGGGTTGGTGAAACGGCTGCAAAGCCTGTTAGCAATCCCGGCCTTGAAACCAAGGTTATGCGTGCTTACAAGCTCGCAGTTATTGTTCCCTTCTCTAACGAGTTTAGAAGGGATGTAGCAGCACTCTATGATGCACTCATCGAGAGGCTTCCCGGTGCACTCGGACAGAAGTTTGATAACACAGTATTCGGTGGCACACAGGCTCCCGGCTCTGATTTCGATACTTTCGCAAGCGTAACCGCTTATGACATCGAAACAGATGCTTATGCAGGACTTGTTGCAGCAGATACTGGAATCGCTACACAGGGCGGTATCCTTAATGGTATCGTACTTGCTCCTCAGGGTAAGGGCATTCTTCTTGGTGCTACTGACCAGAGCAAGCGTCCTCTGTTCATCAACAGCGTGGCAGAAGGTGCAATACCCATGGTACTCGGTGCAAGAACAGAGATCAGCAAGGGCGCATATGTTGCAGGTACTCCCAATGTTGTCGGATTTGCAGGTGATTGGTCACAGGCTATGTACGGCATTGTTGAGGGTGTTAAGATTGACTACTCTTCAGATGCAACACTTGATCTTGGTTCAGGCAATGTAATTAATCTGTTCCAGCAGAACATGTTTGCTGTAAGAGCAGAGATCGAGATCGGCTTCCGTGCAGATACAAGCGTATTTGGCGCACTTACAGAGGCTTGATAATGGCAAGAGTCAAGATGATTGACAGGCGAACAGGCACTAATTTCTGGGTAATAGAAGAGCGAGTTGAGGAATATAAGGCGGCAGGTCACAAACTTGCCGCTACACCCTCCGCTCCGAAGGTCAAGGAAGTGGTAGAAAAGGCCAAGGAAGAGGTTGTCGAAGAGATAGCCAAGGAAGTACCGAAGCCGAAGAAAAAGCCTGTTAATAGAGCAAAAAAGAGGTAATAGTCATGAGTTATGCGACATTGGAAGATGTTGAGGCAAGAATGAGCCGAACATTAAGCGAAACTGAAGAGAGCCTTGCAACCACATTACTGGATGATGCAGGTGTGATAATTGATACATTCAATGCAAATGCGACAGCAGATGCGAAGAAGGTTGTGTCATGCCGTATGGTCATCAGGGCATTGGGTGATGGCTCAACAGATGCAGGAGTGCCGTTAGGTGCTACACAAGGCTCTATGTCTGCATTGGGATATTCGCAATCATGGACTATGGGAGCAGGCGCATCAGTAGGTGAGTTGTACTTATCGAAGTTAGATAAACAGGTACTTGGTTATGGCAACAAGATAGGATCATATTCACCGATAGAGGAATTGGTATGCACGGAATAACGATAACTCTCATTGAAAAGACACAGACAGGCACAGATGCCCTTAATCATCCCATTTATAGTGAAACCGAAGTCAAGATTGATAACGTGCTTGTTGGACAACCTACGGATGATGAGATTGCAAACACGATGTCATTGTACGGCAAAAAGGTTGAATACACACTCGCAATCCCAAAGGGTGACACTCATAAATGGGAAGATACTTTTGTTATTCTCCCAGATCCGTTTGGTGGGAAGTATAAAACAATAGGGTATCCGACCGCAGGAATTGATGCTCTGATTCCGTTATCTTGGAATAAAAAGGTCAAGGTTGAGCGATATGGCTAGGGATGTTGAATTTGTACTGGATAAGCAAGGTGTGCATGAGCTTCTGAATTGCAAAGAGCTTATGGATGGAATGCAACAGATCGGTGACGAAGTGGCAAGCAGAGCCGGAGATGGTTATGCAGCCGACACACGGCCCGGAAAAGTAAGAGCGCATACATTCGTTAAGGCAATCACATCTCATGCGTACTTTTCAAATCTAAAGCACAACACATTATTAAAGGCGATACAAAGATGATAGAAGCGACAATAATCAGTTATCTGAATAATATTGAAGGCATGGCTCCTGCTTATGCAGAGCGCCCAGAGAATATACCACCGAAGTACATACTTGTTGAGAAAACAGGCACAAGCACGGAGAACAGAATCACCACATCAACCATTGCGGTGCAAGCAATCTCTGACACATTGCAGAATGGATCCTTGCTTGATGCAATGCAACTCAATGAGGCGGTCAAGGTGGCAATGGCTGATTTGGTCACACTGGATTCAGTATCAGGTGTATTACTCAATTCTGACTATAACTTCACAGATCCAACAACAAAAGAGTACCGCTTTCAGGCGGTATTTTTAGTTACTCATTATTAAGGAGGTAAAAGCATGGCTAATACAGCTACTAACGTAAGCACAGGTAAGCCGAACATAAGCGGTGCAGTTTATGTTGCTCCTCTTTCTACTACACTCCCCACAGATGCAACAACGGCACTTGATGCCGCTTTTGTTTGCCTTGGGTATGTGTCAGAGGATGGCTTGGAGAACAACAACGAGCTTGATGTATCAGAGATCAAGGCTTGGGGCGGTAATATCGTATATCGCTCACTCAATGGACTTGATGACACATTCTCACTTTCACTCATAGAGTCAGAGAACGTGGATGTACTCAAGAACGTATACGGAGATGCCAATGTAACAGTTGATGCAAATGGCAATGTTACCATCAACATCGTTGCAGAGGATCCGCAGGAGAAGATATGGGTATTTGAACTTGCAATGCGTGGTGGAAGATCAAAGAGAATTGTTATTCCTGATGGCGCTGTTACGGCAAGGGAAACTATCACATACAACGATTCAGATGCAGTTGCATACGGAATCACAGTATCTGCTTATCCTGATTCAACAGGCAAGACTCATGTTGAGTATCTTGAAGCAGAATAAGGCAATATTAGAAGGGTGTAGAGTATGATTGTAAAAGGCACAACTAAAAGCGGTATTAAGTATCAGTTAGATTCCCGGATCAAGGATGATGCAAGATTATTATTCTTGCTTACAAGGGCACAGAACACGGCTGATCCCATGGAAGCGAGCAAGAACATCATGGACTTGTTGACGCTTATATTTGGCTCTGAAGATAACGTCCTTGTGTTTATGAATGAGGTGGCTGTAAAGCATAAAGGGGTGTGCCAGACAAAGGACCTCATAACAGAAATATCTGACATGTTTGAAGGTCTGAACGCAAAAAACTCTTGAGCCTCGCTTATATGCTTCATGTGGGCGAGGATGAACTAACATGTGACATGGCGGAGGTATACCACATCTATATTACAGATTGGTATGATCCGCCATTTCCATTGTCATATCTTGCAAAGCTTGTATCTGGCTTGAGTAATGATAGCAGAATCAAGCGCAAGATAGCGAATGTGAAACTAACGCTTGAAGAGTCATTGCAAGCGATTATGGTGGATAAATTAAGCATTCTGATATGGCAAAAGACCAAGGACGGAGCGAAGGGCAGACATATTCCTGAAAGCATATATCGCAAGCTCATGGGCCTTGATGATAAGCCAAAGGATGATTTGGAAAAGTTTACCACAGAAGATGATTTTGAAGAGTGGTACAGAAGCAAAATGAGGTAAGTGTATGGCTGATATGAATATCGGTACAGCATATGTCAGAATAGAGCCTACTGCAAAGGGCATAAGCGGCAAGATTGAGAAGGAATTGGGCGGCATTGGTAAGACAGGCGGTGAGTCATTCGGTAAGGGATTTGGCTCTGTGCTTGGTGGTGTTGGCAAGGCGGCAGCAGGAGCAGTAGCAGCCGCATCAGCAGCCGCAATCGGAGTTGTTAAGAGTGCCACAGAAAGTTATGCGGAATTTGAACAGTTAGAGGGCGGTGCAAAACTGTTATTCGGTGATGCCTTTGATACTGTCATTAAGAATGCAAACAATGCCTTTTCTGAAGTGCAGATGTCTGCAAATGATTATCTGGAAACGGCAAATTCATATGCAACAGGCTTAAAAGAGGCTCTTGGCGGTGATGGACAGGCAGCCGCAGAACTTACCAACAAGATAATCACGGCACAGGCAGATATTGTTGCCGCAACAGGTAATAGCGCAGAGAATGTTGCCAATGCTTTTGCCGGAATAATGAAAAACAACTTCACAATGCTTGATAATCTTCAGCTCGGCATCAAGCCTACCAAAGAAGGCATGCAAGAAGTCATTGATAAGATGAATGAGCTGAACGGCACCAAGTATGAGATGGGCAATCTCGCAGATATGCAGAGTGCCATTGTGGACTATGTTAAGTATGTAGGAATGGCAGGATATGCACACGAAGAGGGTGCAAAAACTATCCAAGGCTCACTGGCATCCACCAAGGCCGCATGGCAGAACTTGCTTACTGGCTTAACAACAGGCGAAGATATAACACCACTCATAGACAACCTTGTAAATTCATTCAGCTCTTTTGCTGATAACATACTTCCAGTTGTGGAACGTGCCCTTGTTGGAGTGGGTGATTTGGTCGCAAAACTGGCTCCTGTTATAGCAGATCGCTTACCGGGATTGATAGAGCAGTTATTACCCTCTTTGATCTCGGCTGCAACATCATTAGTCCTTGGATTGGTGCAAGCATTGCCAACAATAATCACGGCATTGGTTAGCGCACTTCCGACAGTATTGGTCCAGTTAGTGCAAGCATTAGTGGATGCGCTTCCTGTTCTGATAGATGGTGCAATTCAGTTGGTTGTTGGAATAGTTGAGCATTTGCCGGAGATTATCATGGCTCTGATAAATGCAATGCCCACAATCATAACATCCCTTGTATCAGCTCTGATTGATGCGGCTCCGAAGTTATTGATAGCGGCACTTCAGCTTGTTTTAACATTGAGCAACGGCATCATCCAAGCAATACCACAGGCAGTGCAAGCTCTGATGAAGTTGTTTACACAGCTTGTGACCACTATCAAGTCAAAATTCCCGGAATGGCTTGCACAGGGTAAGAATTTGGTAACACAGTTTGCACAGGGTATTCAGGCAATGAAAGAAAATGCCAAGAATGCAATGGTGCAAGTGTTTAACAGCATCAAGAGCGCTATATCTGGACTATTAAGCAATGCGGCTTCTTGGGGCCGTGATATGATCGCAAACTTTGTCAATGGTATCTTGAGCAAGATTGGTGAAGTAAGAGATGCGGCAAGCAACATTGCAAGCACTGTCAGAAGTTATATCCACTTCTCGGAGCCTGATGTCGGACCGCTTTCGGACTTCTCGACATATGCACCTGATATGGTCAATTTGTTTGCCAAGGGCCTTGAGGATAGTGAAAGTGTATTGCAGAAGCAGATGGCTGAAACATTTACACCACCGACACTCACAGAGGATACCGCAAATTCGACTAGTTATGCACCATATAACGCAGGTGTTGATGCAAGTGGTATATATCAGCTCCTTGCGCAGTACTTACCGCTTCTCGGTCAAGAAACCAACGTAAATGTATCGCTTGAGGGTGATGCAGATGGATTATTCAGAACAATCCGCAATGAAGCGAGCAGATTTGCCAAGTCAACAGGATATAGTCCTTTCCCGGCATAAGGAGTCATTATGGCAGAGAAAATAATGTTTAAGGTAGCACTTACCGATTGCAGTAGGTATGTAGTCGGTGAGAACTACGAAGTACAAAGCAATGATGAATATGAAACGTGGACAGATGCCAATGGCAAGGAACACAGATCGGCATATCGCACAAGGATAAGCGGTACATTTGAGATGTTCTTCCCTACCATGGATGATTATACGGCATTTGCCACACTCTTATCTACCAACAAACAATCTGATTTAACATATTCGGTGACTATATATGACAACAAGACAGGCATTGAAACGGATACCAAAGTGTTCCTTGATTATAATCTTGTGCAGTATCGTGGTCCTGCTTTCAATGACAGAATGGAGCGAGTTAAAGTCACCGTTAAGGAGCAATGAGATGCTTGATATACTCGATACAGTTAAAAAGGAATATATAGATGATTCTGTACAGAAGAATATTATTATTCCATTTACGGACGCTACGACAGATGTATCCGGGGTGAATTGGTATACTGGCTATGTGGCATATGGCTATCAAGCCACAAGCTTAACACCGGGCAAGGATGTTATTTTGTATTGCAATAATGATAATTGGGATACTCAATTAGACTCTTATGTTTACAAGAATTATCTGGATAAGGCTGATTATGTCTATATATCTGCCAAGTTGACAATAACAGCGTATACAGATTTACCTACTGATATGCGTTTTGCCGCTCATTTTGAAAATAGTCAAGGTGGTTATGGTGGAACTTCTTATAGGTTTAATCCTCATTATTTTTTAGATGAATTAACAGGTGATGGCCTTCGGATTTATACATATATACGAAAGAGTTATATAGACAGCCAGTTTAGGTTTACTCAATTAGCTTTATATTGTCCTAACGCATCATCGATAGATATAACATATGGCTTTGGAGATTTACAAGTTGAATCTTCTAATACATATTATAATTTCAACACTTTATTTGTGCATGTAGGTGATACTCCGGCACTTCCATACTTGGGCGAAAGCATTATTAGCCAAGGGCAGGATCCTTTGGACTATATTACAATAGGAAAAGATCCTATTGATAATATCACTAACGATGATATTGATTTCCAAAATTTCAAATTACAAGAGAATTTATGTTCAAGTGACAATCTAAAATTTGGAGCTTGCGAAGCATCATATGTGAATTTTACAGTATATGGACGAAATGAGGATTTCATGGGAAGGCAGATTGCCCCTTTTATCACCACGGATCCTGATGATATACAAGCAAGTATTCCACTTGGTGCATATACGATATCTGAAGTCAAAAGAACAGAATCCCATAATCTATTAAAAACCGAAATTACAGCATATAACAAGTTGACCTTGTTGGAGCAGAACGCTGCGAATTGGTACACATTGTATATGTATGCGGTCAACACAGATGATTATTCAAAAATGTATAGTTTTGAATTTACAAGGCAGATATATTCATCTTATTTCAATATTATGAAATATCTTGGAATCGAGAAGAGATCAAATTATGAAGAAACGGAAATAACTTCTCTTGCAGATACAAACGAGATTTATGATGTGTATATCAATAATCCGCATAAAAACCTAACATATGCTGTTGCAACTAACAGATATAGTGTTGTTCGTTATCCCAAGATTACAATCAATAATCCTGACACATCAAAGCCGTATGTACTGGACTTAACCAATGCTCAGGGGCAAAGTGATGCAGATATAAAGGCTCTTGCGTCTGACTATAAGCAATTTATTGATTCAGAATGCAGAGGTCTTGTTGGTATTGCTAATGTACTTATATCAGAAACCATTGATGGTGTTTCGGATCCGCATTGCTTTTTGGTGGATTCAGGTGACTATTTTATGCTTTCACCGGGGTGCACATCTTTTGATGCCTACTTCCCAATGGATTTTAACAATGAGCTTGCTGAACATAGTAGTACATATCATGATGTTGCCGGAAGCGTGAAAATATCGAGAGTAGAGCATGATATTGATTTGACGAATGCTTCTACAAGGCTTCTATATTATGGATGGCAAAGCAGAGAAATATTCCCTTGTGAATCATCAATCACAGCAAGAGATGTTGTGCGCTCTTTATTAGAAGTATGCGGATGCTTGTTCCGTTTAGATAGGTATGGAATGCCTGATTTTTTATATCCCACAATGACAGCGCTTTATCCTTCCAATACATTGTATCCTGCTGATGATCTCTATCCGAGAGGTGGAGGCGGTGATATTTTGCCAATGGCAAGATATATATCTTTTAATTATGAAGATTATCAAGTACAGAATATTGGCAGGATTCAGATTGTTAAGAAACAGAACAGCAATGATATTACATCAATTTGCGAGTGGGAATATGAGGGTAATCCGAATGCCAAGAATACATATCTGATTGATGACAATATCTTCTATTGTTCAGATAAGATGGAATACGATTATGACAATATGGGAGATGTTGGGCAGATGCTTGTGAAGATGTACAGCAGAATAAGCAACATGAAATATATACCACATCTTACAAAGGCACTTGGAATGCCTTGGATAGAAGTTGGTGACAGAATCGGACTTTTGACCACTTCTGGTGGTATTGAGTCTTTTGTTTATCGTAGAACATTAAAGGGTATTCAGCTATTAGAAGATACTTATGAAGCTGAAGGCTCTGAATATACAGAAAAAATTAAGGATTACAACTATACATTGTGGGAGGAATAAAAACATGGCATATACAAGAGTTTATGCGCAACGTATATCTTGGGAAAATGAGCCAAGTATAAATACACCATTGAATGATGTGAATCTCAATAAAATGGATTATGCACTCAATCAGATTGATGGCACGTTGGCTACATGGGATACTACCAAGGCCAATCAGAGCGATTTGCTTTTATCGGTTAAGACAATTGATTATGACGATGAAGCAGGTGTATTCATATTCACTTGGCAGAACGGCACCACCAAAACAGTTGACCTTAATATCGAGAAGATCCCGGTAAGCTTCTCAATGAGTCCGCAGGGTGTTATCACAATGACCACAGAAGATGGTACTACATATACCGCAGATGTAGGCGCATTGATTAAGACATACACCTTCACGGATTCAAGTGTGATTGATTTTACTGTTACAACGGATGCAAGCGGTAATAAGACAGTTACGGCTGATATAGTTGATGGTTCGATCGCTGGAAGTAAGTTACAGCCGAACTATCTGGCAGATTGTACTGCGGCAAAGACCGCAGCCGAAACCGCACAGGGGCTTGCAGAAGATAGTGCAGAAGATGCAGAAGCATGGGCAAATGGCACTCGTGGTGGTATTCCTGTTCCGAGTACGGATCCCACTTATGAGAATAATGCAAGGTATTGGGCACATCAGGCAAATCCAACAGCTCTGGCGAATATGTCAGATGTAGATATTGATAATCCGGCAAATGGACAGGTGCTCACTTATAATCCCAATACCCAGAAGTGGGAGAATCAGGCTGCCAGTGGTGGTGCAGAGATAGACGATACCACCACAAGCACAACAAAAGTATGGTCAAGCCAAAAAGTAAGTACAGAATTAAGCAAAAAATTATCCTATGCCGACAATACTATCCTCGGTGCGAAGAACCTACTACCAAACGCAAGGATAAATACAACTTATGGTTCAACACCAAAGTTTGTTACAGATGAAGATGGAGTTGTAACTGTTACGGGTAATGCTTCAGGGAATAATTACTTTTATGTTAATATACAGCAAGATGCAGATGCCATTCCATATCCTTTTGATAGTGTAGACATGAAATTGAGTGGTTGTCCTAGTGGTGGTAGTACAAGTGGATATAGGATGACATTGGCTTTATATTCTGATGCAGAGGCAACAACAAGAATTGCTAATTACACAGATATTGGAGAGGGTGTTATTGTTCCAGCAACATCAAACGCTTATTATAAGGTGATTATAACAATTCCAAGCGGTTCGGGATATAACCTCACATTTAAGCCTATGCTCCGTCTTGCTACAGATACAGACGACACCTATGTTCCGTATGCAAAGACTAATAGGGAACTGACAAGTGCTCATAAGGTAACTACTCTTACGGTAGATACAATTAATTGGACGCAAGACGTAACTTCTCAGAGTGGTACAACATTGTATAAGAAGCAAGTGAATCTGAATCATGTATATGCGAATCCTTCGGTGGATATTGGTTCTGCAAGCGGTTCAGTATTACCGACAACCGCCCAACAGGAAGCCTATGATTTAGTGCAGTATGTAACCGTAGACACGACCGTACCTTGTCTGTATCTGTATGCGAGTGACATACCGACAGATGGATTCTATATCAATGTGGAAGGGGTGGACTAATGAAACTGGAAAAGGTAGCGCAGATATGCACTATTGTAACAAGTATTGTTCAGATAATTGGTCTTGTTATATTGATAATGACATATCTGAATACAGTTAAATTATTAGGTTAGGAGAACAAACAATGAGCGAGAAGTTATGCGAATTAAAGAAAAAAGGCGGTGGCGGTGGCATAACAAATTTTGTAGCGATGTATTCGGGGAGTGGAATAACAGGAATAAATATCATTGCTTCAAAAGGATATATTACGGATAACGCATCTGATGGTGACACTATATCGGCGGGAGCGACAGAATACTTTACAGAACAGAGTGTATCGGGTGCAAGCGGATATATTAAGGTTTATGCCGCTAAAGATTTAGACGCAATGGTAATAGAGGGCTATTCAACAGTTACATATAAAAACAGGCATTTTTCGCAAGGCGATTTAATCGGAACAATAAAACGTAATGTTTCGAATACCCTTTGGATAGGTGTATATGAATAAGGAGGAAACCAAATGAATTATTACTTACTCAACATCGTAATCAATGACAAAGGACAGGACGGAACATCAATCGAGGTTTATTCGAGCCTTGATAGCGCAATAGTCGCCTACCATCAGACACTTGCAGCGTGGCATAACGCACAGGATGTTGTTCACGGAGTAGCTGAAATCCTTGACGGAAGCGGTGTTATTGTCGGTGGCAATAGCGGTTATCGTGAGGAAGTTAATCATCCTGTTGAGCCGACACCCGAACCGAGTGAGGTTACTGAATGAACATCCTTAACATCATTCTCTTAACTTTAAGCACCATCTTCATTATCGGTGCTCTGACATTCTTTGTTGTCGCTTTATTTGTTGGCAAGGATATGGATAAATGGAACTAGAATATTGGCTTTTATATCTCGGTGTAATAGGAATAGTAACTTTACCAGTTATCGTATTATATGCGGTGTTAAGTATTATAGCGAGGTTATTCGATGACAAGAATAAGTAACAAACTTAAAGATATGCCACTTTCACATTATGTGGCTTTCTCGATTGCGGTGCTACTCATTTACACAGTAGTATCGCTTATTTTATCTGTATTCGGTGTGCAGAATGATACCTTGACCACTTGCGTTTTTTCAACATTCGGTGGTGAATGTCTTACGTGCGCTATCATCAAGGTATTCAAACTTCACAAGGAATACAAAATTCATCAATCATTAGACTCATAGACCGATTTTATTATTCATTATCTCCATAGATATCCCAAAATGCACTTCGGTCTTTTGAGTATAAGGGCGGTGCTTCTTAACCCTTCGGAGCATCGTCCTTATCAATATATAGGAGGCATAATATGAACAAACTAACATCAAGAAAATTCTGGATCACAGTTGCAGCAGTACTCGCATCACTCGGCACCACAGTGGGCGGTATCATCTCCGGCAATGAAACACTTGCTATTGTCGCATCCATTTGTACGGCTTTATCGGCTGCCATATATGCAGGTGCGGAAGCATACGTTGATGCAAAGGCAGTAGAAAAGGAGTAAGTATGGCTGAAGAATTAAGAACGGTTGCATCGGTTATGGCTTTAATCGGAGTTCCTTCATTATTCGCTTGTGCATCATACTTCATCAAGGCTTGTGTTAAGTTCTCAAAGAAAATCGATATTCTGATGAACGCACAACAGAAGCAGATGCGTAGGGAATTACAGATGGACTACAGACGGTACATCGAACAGGGATATATCGAGGACGATGACCTTGATATGTGGGAAGCATCCTATCAAGCATACCATTCCCTCGGTAAGAACGGCATTATGGATGACCGCAGACAGAGGTTAATTGCGCTTAATGCAGAGAGGAATCACGAATGACCGCAAAGCAAATAATCGAACGTGCAAAGGCAGAGATCGGAGTGCACGAAGCACCACCGAACAGCAACAATGTGAAGTACAACACTTGGTACTATGGTCATCCGGTAAGCGGTCCAGAGTACCCTTGGTGTGCAGTGTTCATATCTTGGCTATTCAAAGCCGAGCAAGGTTTGTGTCCACGAACGGCATCCTGTGTCAATATGCTCGCTTGGTTTGAAAAGAAGCGCCAGATCGTAAACAAACCGCAGGCAGGTGACATTGTATTCTTCAAGTACAACACCAACAACAGAAGGACCAATCACGTTGGTCTGGTGGTATCGGTATCGGATGACGGTCACACCATCAACACCATTGAAGGGAATACTTCCGTAACCAATCAAGACAATGGTGGCAAGGTAATGCAGCGCAATCGTTATTCTAATATTGTTGCTTATGCAAGACCTGCTTATCAGCAAGGAACACTCACCAACATCACCAACCACAAACCTCTGGAAGAGATCGCAATGGATGTGATCCGTGGCAAGTATGGTGTTATGCCGGAAAGGAAACAGAAGCTTGAAGCAGAAGGGTACAACTATGAAGAAGTCAGGGCAATGGTCAATAAGCTGAAAAACAAATAAGTGGAAGTACAACCAAAGTACAACCACTCGCTTCTTGAAACCTTGTATTTATGCGGTTTGTAGTAGCAGGGGATGAGAGAATCGAATTAAGACAAAAGTCAATGCGTGCACATTCTCACGAATTCAGTAAACATCACATAAAGTGGCAGAAACCCTTACAGACTCAATGTTTGTAGGGGTTTTTATTTTGCCATAAAGAGTAAGATTTTACCCATTGAATGCAACCTATTCCGAAAAAGTACAACCAAACAGACAACCAAAAGCGAGTGAGAGAACTATGCTCTCATCCCTTGGAGAAGTAGTCGATTGCCTTGCCATACACATCATCAGATTCATCACGCAGAGTGTGTTGATATATCTTCTGGAGTGTTTCACCATCTTTGCCCCATCCACCATATTCTTGTGTATATCCCATAGGAATGTTCAGATAATGGAATACTGAAGCGCAATAGTGCCTTAATGCGTGGAATCTGTAAGGCGGTACTTTTGCCCTCTCACAGTACTTGGCAAAATACCCGGTAATCTTATTCGGATTGCACTTGGTTACATAACCCTGCTGCCGGATCAGATCGAGGATGTATTCAGGTGCCTTGATCGTGCGAGTGGAGTACACTGTCTTGGGTGCTTTGATTATCCACTTGGAATTTGCATCCATAACCATGTTTTTATTGATTGTGATAGTATGATTGTCAAAGTCAATGTCTGACATGGCAAGCGCACATATCTCGCCTCTTCGCATCATACATTCTGAAGCCAGAAGCACAGGAATATACATACAAGTATCCTTGGTGATACTTTTAATTCGCTCTACTTCTTCCTTAGTCGGTATATCCACCGATTTAGCCTCAATTCTTGGCAGATTTATGCCCTCAAACGATAAAAATGAGTTAATGTACCCATAATAACTTCGGACGGTTTTAGGGGCATTTACGGCACTTAATTCGTTGACTAGCACTTGGACATCATGCTCCGTGATCTTGCCGATCGGCTTGGATGCAAACCACTTATACTTCTGATCGAGCGTCCTGACCATTGTATTATACTTCCGAATAGTCGAAGGACTTAATATGTTAGTCTTGGCATTATTGGAAGCCATAGCATATTCCGCAAAGGTATCTGTCAGAGCCTTGGTACTTTTGTGCTTCTGTTTATATTCCGCAGCTTTGCGCTCGGCTTCTGCCTTCGTTGGTGCGGAGAATGATTTATACTGCTTCTTGCCATCCACCATGCCCAGATATGCAATTACTCGGTACTGTTTGCCGTGCTTTTTAGCGGTTGCCATTATTTTCTGCCCTTCTTATCATCATCATCCATGTTCAGGAACTCGAACTCGAAATCTTCATCATTCATAGTATCATGCATTCCTTTGCTTAATGATCGGAGCCGTTGAGTCGGTCGCTCAATAGCAACAAGAGGTCTATCGTGATTCAATTTGAGAGTTGGTGCACTTTCTTCCGATTGCCGTTTACTTGCAGAAGCTAATAACCGAGCCGGAGTCTTAACATCTGTAAGGCCGATAAGATAATCAAGGCTTACATTGTAGTACTTCGCCAATATAACAGCCATTTCCAGAGACGGATCATTCTCATTACGTTCCCATCTGGACACCATGCTCTTATTAATCTTCATGTCGTACTTATAATTGATGTCCTCGACCAACATATCCATAGTGAGCTGACGCTCATTTCTTAATGAAGTTAATATACTTCCTATTCCAATATTTGCCATGTGAAATCCTCCTTCATTCCCTATATCGACATTATAACCTAAAAACTTGAAAAAAAATATCAAAAAATAGTTGCATTGTCGCAACAGATGTTGTATATTGTGTTTAGGCGGTTGCGATACCGCAACATATAGAGGAAGGAGGGTCACTATGAATTGCAAGAGATTCAAAGGGTATATGGCAGAGCATGACATCAGCCAGAGAGAACTTGCCGACTTGCTTGGGATTAAGGTAGAAAGTGCAAACAGGAAAGTAAATGACAAGGAGCCATTCACTCTGTCGCAGGTTAAGATCATATGCCAGAAGTACGGCATTAGTGCGGATGATTTTTTTGTCTGACTGTTGCGAAGTAGGCACAAGAAGGAGGCGAAAACGCAATGAATGAGTTACAAATTTTCAATTCGGATGAGTTCGGAGAGATCAGAACAGTACAGATCAAAGATGATGTTTGGTTTGTTGGCAAGGACATAGCTCTGGCACTCGGATATGAAAATCCTCAAAAAGCAATCAGAGATCATGTTGACGAAGAGGATAAGAAGATGGGTGAACGAAATGTTACCCCATCAATCACGGACACTCTTGGGAGAGAGCAATTTCCCATGTATATCAACGAGTCAGGTGTATATGCCTTGGTATTTGGAAGCAAGTTAGAGAGCGCAAAGAAGTTTAAGCATTGGATAACATCCGAAGTACTTCCGCAGATCCGTAAGACAGGATCCTATGCAATGGCTAAATCACCCACAGAGCTTATAGTGCTTATGGCACAGGAATTGGATAAGCAGGCGAAAGCGGTTGAAGAAGTTAAGACCGATATGAAACGACTTGAAGCCAAAATAACCACTATTCCGAGTGAATATTACACCATTGCCGGATATGCCAATCTCAAAGGCAAGAAAATCGATGTTACAAGGGCAAATCAGTTAGGCAGATATGCTGCTAACCTGTCTCGGAAGTATGGCTATGACATAGGCCGAGTATCAGATCCGAGATATGGATCCGTAAATAGTTACCACATGGATGTATTGAGAGATGTATTCAGAGGTATCAAATGACCAAGCAACAAAATGATCTCCAAGCAGAGATCCGAGCGCAAAAAGCAAGGTACTGTATCTACAACAAAGACATTGCGGATGAGCTTGGGATAAGCCTTAAAACAGCCAATAAGTATGTGGATGATGTCAGCAAGATGCCGTTGGAGCAATTCGCAAGCCTTGTCAAGTATCTCAAATTGGATGCAACCACAGTAAGCAGATTCATTATGGAAGGGTAAAACTATGAAGGAACGAATCGGATTCATTATGGCACTTCTAGGATGTGCAGGAATGTCAGAGGCATTCGGAAGTGTATTACAGACCACCATCAGCGCAATGCTGTTGTTAATCGGTGGAATACTTCTATACAGAGGTTTAAGCAATGAGAAAAAGAATATTGGCGGTACTGATGACAGTATCAATCGCCCTTACTATCTGCCCAGGAGCTAAAGCGGAAGATCAGCCAACACTTATCAAAGGTTATGCCACAGCCTACAACGGACCGACAGACACCACTT
>Ga0310694_10001068_pt1 | contig 32421 bp, 29 predicted proteins | sample 174DNAGHGhighgp2_FD_203884 | JGI IMG/M metagenome (GOLD analysis project Ga0310694, IMG submission 203884) | Sheep rumen microbial communities from Palmerston North, Manawatu-Wanganui, New Zealand - 1742 DNA GHGhigh gp2 (v2) (version 2) | ecosystem: Host-associated > Mammals > Digestive system... | reverse complement strand
TCTAAATAAAGATTATAATTTAAAATTAATTCTACATTATAATCTTTTATATTTAAATCTCGATTAATTATTTCATTTAAAGATTTAACATATATTTTTTTAGATAATAATTTATTTTTATCATCAAAAATAAAATCAATTATATTATTTAATTTTATATCTTTTAAATCATTTAATTCTTTAATTATATTAAAATCTGATTTAGATGGGTCAAATACACTATCTATTTCATCTATTAATAATATTGTATTATTATTATTGTCATATGAATAAATATTTTTATGATAATAATATTTTAATTCATCACTTGATAATATTATATTTTTATTTTTAAAATCTTCTTCTGTTAATTCTTTATTATTATATTTTATTTCTTTTGTAAATAATATATTATATTGATTGAAATTTTTATTATAATTGTCTTTTATTAATGGTTTTAATGTTATAAATATAAAATTAAAATCATATAAATTATTTACTAATATACATATTATTGGTGATATTATTGAACTCTTACCACTACCCATTAATAATTGATATATATTATAATAATCTATCTCTTTATCTTTTATATCTTTTTCTTCATCCTCTAAATATCTCTTATGTATATAAAACTCATTTAATATATTAAATATAATCTCAAATTGTTTATCTCTAATATTTAATCCTATTAAACTTTCAAATATCTTTATTATTCTTATAATTTTATCTTTATTTTCTTCTATATATTTCTTAAAATTATATTTACTATGTTTTTTATATAAATTTAAATTTCTTATTATTTTTTCTTGATAATATATTTCTCATCTATTAATTTATTATTTAATAAATATAAAAGATGTATTGAATAATAAATATTATAATTCAAATATAATAAATTCTTATATGAACCATTATATTTATTATTTAAATTATATAATAAATTATATATTTTTTGTATTTTATTTTTATTATCCTCTTTATTTATTATTATTTTCTTTATTTCTTCTTTATTTATTTTTTCTATATCTTCTTTATTAATATTATTTTTAAAATTTGAATGATAACATTTTTCTATTTCTTTATTATAAAAACTATTTATTATATTATAATAATCATTATTAATATATTCTTTTATATAATATATAAAATCATCATATAATTTAACATCATTTAAATCAAATGATAATAAATTATTCTTTAAAGGTAAAATATAAAATTTAAAATCTTTATATATATAATCATTTTCTTCATCAAATATTATATGTCGTTTTATATTATTTCTATTAATATATAATAAATAATATTTTTTATTTGTAGTATTTTGTAATAAATGCGTATTTTCTATATTATAAAATAATTTACTATCATTTATTATTTTATATTCCTCATTTTTATATATTATCGTATTTAATATTATTATCGTTTTTTCTTTTTCATCTTCTTCATCTTCCTCTTTTTCCTCTTTTTCATCTTTTTCCTCTTTTTCATCTTTTTCATCTTTATCATCTTTATTATTTTTATAATCTTTATTAATATCAATAAATTTTAAAGTAATAATAAAAGGACATTCATTATTAATTAAAATATCAGAATTAATATAAATAGAATTAGAATTATCAATAGAAACAAAAGATTTAAAACTAAATAAAATATTAAATAATTTAAAAACAAAAATAATACTATTATCATAAATATAATCAATATTATTAATAGTAAATTGAGGATATTTAAAAGTATTATTAGAGAAAATAGTATAATTAAGAATACAAGATTTACTTATTAAACATTCAAAATTTTTATCATCAATTTTAATTATTTTTTTTTCAGGTTTATCCATTAAAAGATTATATAATTTTGTATCTATATCATATGATAAAGAATATTCATTTTTTATTTCAAATATTAATAAAAAACTTTCATATAAATCTAATAAATTTAAAATATTATCAATAAATTTAAAATTAATATCATTATATTTATAATTTTCATATATATTAGATTTAATAATAAATTCTATTTTTTCTTTATTTATATTTATATTTCTTTTATCTAAATATATTTGTTCAATTATATTTTTAAATTTTTTATTTTCTTTTAATTCATTTATTATTTTATCATATATTATTTTATTTTTTGTTTTTATTTTTATCAAACATTTAATAATATAAATAAACAAAAATATTATATTTATATTTATCAATATTTGATTATAATATTTATTATTATATTCTACTTCTTTATTATAATCTATTTCTTTATTATAATTTAAAAAATAAATATTTAAAAAATTAAATATATAATCATTAATTATATTTTCATTTAAATATTCATCATTTATATCATCATAATAAAATATTAATGAAAAATTAATTAAATTATAAATATTATTTTTTTCTTTTTTATTTTTTATATTATTAAAATATATTTCTCCTCCATTTATTTTATCTAAAAGTATATCATTATTATATATATCTTTCTCATTTATATAATAATCATCATTAAATTTATATAAAATCATATTATAAATAAAAGTATATAATATTTTAATATTACGATTAATTAAAGTTTTATGTGTTAATTCTAAAAATAATATTAATAATTCTTTATTTTTAATAAATATATCATTATAAATATTCATAAAACAATAATTTAAAAATGATAATTGATAATTAGAATTATATTTTTTAAAATTTTCATCTTCTATTATAAAACAATTATTTTTTAAATCTTTATTAATATTAATATTATTCACATTATAATTATTTATATTATATTTTATCACATCTTTATTTATATTTATTATTTCTAAATGATTATATTGTTCTAAATTTTGTATATCATTTATTATTTGTCTTTGTTCTTCATTTATTGTTATAAAATTAATATTAAATTGTATTAAATTTGGATTACATATTAAAGGATAATTTATAATTGATACATCTTTATTTATTTCTTTTATATTATAATTAATATATTTCGTTAATATATTATAAAATATATATTGTGTTAATATATCATTTCTATTTATTTCTATAAATTCATAATTATCTAATATTTTATATATATTACTTAATATTTGATTATATTTTATATTTGTTTTATAATTATATTTTTCTGTAAATTCTTTTATATTATCATATAATAAATCTTCATTTATTATATTTGAATTAATTATAAATGTTGATGTAATCGGTGATATTTTTAAATGTTCAATAAATAAATTAAAATTAGTATTATAATATTTATATTTCTTTTTATATTCTTCTTTTATTTCTCCTTTATCATCAAAATATTTTTTTAATTCTTCTCTTATTTTTTCTTTAATATATTTTAATTCTTTTTTCTTTTCTTCATTTTCATTAAATTTAAATGTATTGAAATTTAATATATCTCCTGATATTAATTTTAAATAATCAAATAATTTATGTTTTATAAAATAAATACCAATATTATTATCTAATAAATTTTCTATATCCATTATTTTTAATTTTATTTTATTTAAATAATCATTCTTTAATATTATTACTAAATTATAAAATAATATATAATTAATTATATCTCTAAATGTATAATTTTTTGTTATATCTTTTAAATTATAAAAAAATATATCATTATTTATATCATTTAAATTAATTGTTGAATTAAATATTTTATTCCTAAAAAATATTATTATATTATTTATAATCTTATTAAAATTCTCTTCATCTATATACTCTTTATTTTTTATTTTTGTTATTATTTTATTATCTATTATTTCTTTTATTATTTTAAATGCATTCTTTATTTCTTTTGTTGGATTATTCATAAATTTATTATAATTTATAATTAAATTATATTCTTCTTTTGTTATTTCTTCTATTATTATTACATTATTAATATTATTTTTAAAATATTTAATATCTGTTATATGTATATCATCATTTATATTTTTATTTTCTATATTTAAAATTTTATCATAAATAATTTCTATTTGTTTTTTAAAATTAATATATCTATCTTCATATTGTTTATATAATTCTATTTTTTTAAAATTAATTATCATTTCATTTAAAATATTAATATGTTCCTTAATATTTTGAATTATATAATTATGAAATTCTTTAAAAGATATATCTAAATAAAAATATCCTTCATTAATATATTTTTCTTTTATTTCCTCTTTTTCTTTATTATCTAATAATATAAATTTATTATAATCATTTATAAAATTTATATAATTCTCAAAATATAATGTATCTAATATATAATTATAATAATTATTTCCTTTATATGTTGTTGAATTTTTTAAATAATCATATAATAATATATTATTAATATATCCAGATATAACACAAGTTCCTTTTTGTTGTATATATAAAATATTATTATCATTTTTATAAAAATTATTTTTTTCTAATTCATAATTATTTATTTTTAATATATCTAATAATATTTTTTCTTCTAATTCTATTATTATTGTTATATTATCATTTATATCTTTATATAAATCTCTATATATATTTTTATATAAAAAGATTTGTTCTAATATTTTTATATATTCTTCTAATGTTATAAATTTCTTACTTATATATATTGGAATATTACTATCACTTAAATATAATAAATATTTATCTTTCTTATCTTCTTCTGTAATTGTAAAATTTAATAAATTATTTGTATCTATAGAATTTAATTTAATTATAGATAATGTTATTGTATGATAATTATAATCTATTGGACATATTATTTGTTTTTGTTTTTTTATTTTTTCTATTATTGGTTTTATATCAAAATACCCTAATATTTTATTTTTATTATCTATTATTTCTTCTATATTAATTTCATTTTCTTTACATATTCTTTTTATATCTTCATCTTCATTATATAATGAATATATTAATTTACTCTCTTTTGTAATTTTTTGTTCTATTTTTTGTTTTTTTATTTCATCTAAATATATTTTTATAAATTTATAAATATTATTTCTCATTAATATAAATAAATCATAATATTCATATATATTATTTATTATTTTTCTCTCTTTTCTTTTATCATTGTTATTATGTATTAAATTATATAATTCTAATGATATATCAAAAACATCCTTTTTAAATTCTTTGTCTTCTTCATTAACATAAAATATATTATTATGTTCTTTTATTTCTTTTAAAAATATATCTGCTGTATATCCACCTTCTTTTACTTTATCATATAATATTACATTCCCAAATGATTTCCAAAATTCTACTTTATAACAATTTATTTTTTCCATCTTTTTATCATAAATAAATATAATTATATATTATCCTATTATTTTTATTATACAAAATTATTACTTTTTTATTTTTTTTGTTTTTAAAAAATAAAAAATATATTTATTAAAATAAATTTAAAAAATAAAAATAAAAAAAATAAAAATAAAAAAAATAAAAATAAAAAAATAAAAATAAAAAAAATAAAAATAAAAAAATAAAAATAAAAAAATAAAAATAAAAAAATAAAAATAAAAAAAATAAAAAATAAAAAATAAAAAAAATATATTTATTAAAATAAATTTAAAAAATAAAAAATAAAAAATTAAAAAAAATAAAAAAAATATATTTATTAAAATAAATTTAAAAAATAAAAAAAAATAAAATAAAAAAAAATAAATAAAATAATTAAAAAAATAAATATATTAAAATAAAAAAATTTAAGCATTTTTACCTCTTGTAGCGAGTTGTTCGATATCATATTTATTAGCACAGGCACAACCGGAACTATCTTGAGCAGAATTACCCATATAATAATTATCAACTAAACCATCTTTATTTTCATAGATTTCATTAGATACATTTAATTTAAAGGGTAAAGGATATTGAGCAGAACAACAGGCGGGACTTCTTCTTGTAAATCTCATACTACCTTCATCTTGATTAGAATTAGGATCATCACTTAAAGAAATCATATAAGAACTATCCATATTAGAAGAGAAAATAGCTTTTCTCCATGGAGAATACATAGGAATACCATTTACCATTTTAGCACTATCCATCATAGTATTACTTTCAGCATCATAAAATTTAGGGATTATAGTTATATCTTCTTGTTTTCCTTCAATATTAGTACTATCTTCAGCGGGGTTTTCAGTTAAAGAAGAAGTAATTTTACTATAAGTATCAGCTATTTTATCTTTAACAGTTTCTAAAATTCCTTTATCTTCATTTTCAATAGGGGCTAAATTATCATCTAAATCAACATAATCATTATTATCAAATACATTAAAAGCACCATCATCAACTTCTTCAGTTGGTTCTTCTTCAATATCTTGATTATCACTTTCTAAATAATTATCATCGTTATCAGTAAAATGTTCTTTAGTTATAGTTATAATTTTAGTTATTAAACATATAATTAAAATAACTAAAATTATATATAATATACATTTTTTTGGACACATTTTTAAAATTAAAATTATATTAAAAAATATTAAATAAAATAATGATAAATACTATAAATATTTATATAATAAAAATTGATTATAAATTTATATTTATATTAATATTTTATTTTATTTTATACTAAAAATTTATTTTTTAATTATTTTTATTAATTTTATTTTTATTTTTATTCTTTAATTAATATGGATATCTTTACTGATGGTAGTTGTGATTTAAAAAAAAATATCGGCGGTTTTGGTGTTTTCTTTCCTAATGGTGAATATGATAGTTATGGTGTTAAAATGTTAGAAAAATTCCATATTAAAATAACTAATCAACGAGCTGAATTATTTGCTTTCTTAGAAGTTTTTAAAATATTAAATAATAATTTAAATCAAAAAGAAAAAACTATTAATATTTATAGTGATAGTATGTATTCTATCAATTGTTTAACTATTTGGAGATATAATTGGGAAAAAAATAATTGGATTAATTCTAAAAATGAACCCGTCGTTAATCAAGATATTATTAAAAATTGTATTAAATTATATGATAACCTAATTAATAACGGTTTTATTATTAATATCTTCCACGTTAATTCTCATACTCATATTAAAGAATATAAATATATCTGTAATGATATCGTCGATAAATTAAGTAAAGGCGCCTCTAATTTAAATAATAAAAGTAAATCTATCAATATTATCAATAATTGGACTAATCTTAAATAATCTTATTCATCTTTTTATTTTTTTTATTTTTATTTCTTTATTTTTTTTTATTTTTTTTATTTTTTATTTTAAAATAATCTTATTCATCTTTTTATTTTTTTTATTTTTCTTTTTTTATTTTTTTTTTATTTTTTTTATTTTTTATTTTAAAAATATTTTTATTTTAAAAATATTTTTAAAATTAAATTTAAAAAAATAAAAAAAATAATAAATAATGTAAATAAAATATAAAATTTAAATTAATCTTTTTTTATTTTTAAATTATATATATTTATAATTTATTATGGAAAAAAATATTATCGAAGAAAATAAAATAGATAATAATATTAAAAAAGATTTTTTAGATAATAAAGATGATAAAGAAAAAAATAGAATAAAAGAGAAAATATTTTTTCAAAGAAATAATTTATCAATAACAAATCATTCAATAGAACATAACACTGATATAGAACATATAGGGAATGATTATAAACATAAAATATTATATCATAAAGAGACAATACAAGATGAATTACCTAATCCAATTTATTTAGATTGTTTTAAAGAACCGATAAAAAAAATATTAGGATGGAGGAATGGATATTGTAAAGTTATATCAACATTTGATTGTTTATTTAGATTAAAAAATGAGTATTTACAAATAAAAAATATAGAATATTTTAAAAGAATACCAAATATTCGTTATATTCAATTAATGACATCTAATTTAATTATTTTAATATTAAAAATGATAAATATATATGATATGAATGAGATAATAAAATATTTAGAATATTTCCATAAATTAATAATAAATGTAGATTTTAAATTTTCAAATTATTTTACATTAACAAAAGAAAAAGATAATATAACAAAAAAGGAATATAAAGAGATAATAGATATAAATAATTTATATAATCAAGTATTAATAAAATTAGATAATATTATAATTTATAAGAATGTTAAATTTGATTTAATAAGAATATTTGATTATTTTATAGAAAATTCTAAATATTTAAATATTTTTTCAGAAGTTTTAAAGAATACAAAAAAAATAGAATTTAATAATGATGATATGATTAAATATTTTAATGCTTTTTATTATAATATTTATAATGTTAATAGGTCTATAGGTGATTATTTAATAAATATAAGAAGAAATTTAAATAAAGAAATAGATTTAACACAAACATTTTTACAATTAGTTATAGATAGTAGTTGTTCATATAAAGAAAATTATATAGAAGGAGATTATAAAATATTTTGTAAAAATAATATTGATTTTTATGAAATTTTTAATTCTCATTTACATCCTATTCAAGATAATGGGCCTTTAATTTTCTTTGCAGGTTATAATTATAAATATCACGTTATTAAATGGTTATCTAATATTTTTAAAATTCATTATATTCAATATGAATTAAATTATAATGAAATTAATACAAATGATAAAATAATTTCTAAATTAAATGATAATATAAAAGATAAATTAAATATTGTTGGTTTATTTTTAAATTCTAAAAATTATCAAGAAATTTATGATTTCTTTAAATTAAATTTAGAAATTATGATTAATTTTAAATCTAATAATTTTGATATTTTACCTATTTTTACTTTAACTACTATTTACACTACCTGGTGGCACGCTATTTGGGGTTGTTATGATAAATTAAATAATAAATATTATATTTTCGATAATGAAAGTAAATTTATTTATAATGAAGACCTAAAAAAATCTTTTAATTCTATCCAAAATCATAATGATGGTGATTTCGAAATTCCTATTATTAAAGAATATAATAATATTGATGATTTAATAATGAAACATCTAACTTATCATAGAGCTATTAAATCTTTCGAATTTAACTTTATTATGGTTGATAAAAATAATTCTTATATTCCTTCTTATAATATCCTTTATAATCAAATTAAATTTAATAAATAAAAATTATTATTCTTTTTAATTAATTTATAAAAATTAAACATATATAATTATCCAAATATAATTGAATTACTATATAATTTAATTAATTTACAAACATTTATAATATTAATATATTTTAAAATAAAAATAACTTAAACCTTCAAATACTTTTAATTTATATTTATATAAATATAATATTAATTGTAATTATCATATAAATAAATATAATGATTAATGATATTATATTTATTATAATAAAAAATGAAAATATTAATATCAAAAAATAATAAATAAAACAATAAAATAATAAAATTAAAAAATGATAAGAAATAATATATATACATTTAAAGAGATAAATAATAATATTAATGATGATAATAATAAGAATAATAAAAATAATTTAAAAAAATCTAATATACATACAATTGAGGAAATAAAAAATATGGATAGAAAAATAAATGACAAAAAAGAAGAAAATATAAAAAAATCTAATATACATACATTAACAGATTTTTATGATTATGATACATTATATAATTTTTCCGGATTTGGTTATTATAATAAATATAAAATTAAAATATAATTTTTTTTTCAAATATTTATTAATATAAAAATTTTAAATAAAATAAATTATTAATTTATTTAAATTAATAATAAATAAAAAAATATAATAATAATAAAAATTTTTATAAATAATAATAATATAAGAATAAAGAATATAATAAAAAAATGTCTTATAAATCTCAATTATTTCATCCATTATATGATGGATTTGATTTAATAATAGATAATAACCAACATTATTATAGTTATACAAATATAAATAAAGATAAATTATATAATATAATAAAAAATAATTTAATATCGATAAAACCAGAAATAGAATATGTATTATCAACATTTATAAAGAGTTATATTAATATAGTATTTTTAAATAAAAAAAATTTAGAAATAATTACTAATTTTATAAATCAATATGATACATTATTAAGTTATCCTTTATTATATCCAAGTTTTCCAGGAAATAATACACATAAATTAAGAGAAATAATAATTAATACTTATTATTTTATTTATATTAATTATTTAAAAGATTTATAATAAAAAATAATTTATAAATTAAAATAAATTTAAAAAATAAAAAATTGATAAAATATTTTTTTTATTTTTATTATAAATTAATTATAATATAAAACATTAAATTTAAAATTTAAAATTTAAAAATTTTAAAATTTTAAAAATAAAATAAAATGGATTATGATATAATTTATGATAAAAAATTTAATAATATTCAATTTATCATAAATAAAAAAATATATAATAAAAAAGATTATGATTTAAAAGAAAAAAATTTTGAAGATTATATTGAAAATATTAAAATAAAATATTTATCTTATTATAATGATATTAATTTAGATATTTGTAATTTAAATATCGATGATATTTATTATAAATTAAAAATTATTTTATTTGATGCTAAAATTTTATATATGTTTTTTATTAATTATTTAAAATTTGATGATGATGATTATAAAGATTTTAATGATAAAATAGATAATATGATTATTTTAAATGAATATGAAATTATTAGAGAAGAATTAATTATTATTAAATTCTTTTTTATATATACTTATTTAAATCATATATATAATTCTAAAAATTGATTTTTTTATTTTATTATTTATATTTCTTTATTTTTCTAATTATACTTCTTTTTTATTTTTTATTTTTAAAAATTTATTTTTTTAATTTTTTATTTTTTATTTTAAATTTTAAAATTTTAAATTTTAAATTTTTATTTTTAATAATTAATTTTTTATTTTTAAATAAAAATGAGTTATAAAGAAGGAAATAGATATAAAATTGATGATAAAGAATATGAATTTATAGATATAGGAAAAATAACATTAGAAAGATATAGTAGAATTTTAAATATGAAATATTTAGAATATATAAATAAAATAGAATTAGATGATAAAACATATGATAATATAAAAAATAATGGTTTTAATATGTTAAATACATTAATAAAATATTGTAAGAAACTTTATTGTGGAGATTTAAATAAATTAACAAAAGAAGAAAAAAATATATTTAAGAATAATATAATTAATTATTATAAAAAAATAATAGATTATGAATATTTTATTTCAATAAAAAATTTATTACAATCATTATATTTTTATTTTGTTGTTTATTTTTAAATAAAAAATGATTTTCTTTTTATTTAATTTTATTTAATTTTATTTTATTATTATTTAAATTTATTTTTAATTTTTTTAAATTTATATTTTATTTTTTTTTAATTTTTAATTTAAAAATGTATTCAAAATTAAAAGATTATGATAAAGTTAAATATAATAATGAAACATATATATTTATAAATATAAATGGAATAACATTTGGACATTATGAAAGAGGAATAAGATGGAAAATAATAACAAATTATTATAAAAATGAAGAATTAAAAAATTATTGTATGAATAAAATTAATGAATTATTTAAATATGCTTCTTATTCTAATCAACAATATTATAAAGATAAATTTATGATTTTATATAAAGAAATTATAAATAATGATATTTTTAATTTTTTAAAAGAAGATATTAAAAGTTATTATTTTTATAAATTTATATATTTAAATGAACTCAATAAAGAAAATCAAGAAAAAAAATTAAAAGAACTTAATAAAGATAAATATAAAAAAAGATTATCTTTATAAATTAATAAAAATAATAATTTAATAAATTAATAAAAAATAAAAAATAAAAAAAATGAAATATAATTATTTATTTATATTATAATTATTTTTATTTATATGTTATTTTATTTTTAAATATATTTATAATAAATTTTTAAATAAATTTTTAAATAAATATGAATTATTATAATTTAAATCAATTTGAGGAAGATATATTAGAAACTTTTATACATAATAATGATTATAATATATCAAATGAAGAGAAAAAACAATATATTTTAGATTTAACACATTTTTTTGAAATAATTTATAATAATTCTCAAAATAATAATAGAGATAAATTTATTTCTAATTTTAATGATATTTATAATAAAATTATTTATAATAATATATTTAATTGTGTTAAAAATGATATAACCAATATCTATAATTATATTATCACTAATAATTAATTTTTTTTATTTTTAATAATTTATTATATTATATTGATTTTTTTATTTTTAATAATTTATTATATTAATTTTTTATTATATTATATTGATTTTTTATTATAATTTATAAATAATTGTATTATAAATAATTGTATTATAAAAAAATATAGATAAATAAAAAAAATGAAAAAATAAATAATTAAATAATGTAAAAAAAGAATAAAAACAATTTTAATATAAAATATAAATAAATATAAGAAAAAATAAACAAAAATGAATTGTAAAATTTGTTTTGAAGATTATGAAGTAGATAAAGATAATTATATAATAGAGAATGGTGAAAAAACAAATAGAAAGATAATAATATGTCCAAAATGTGGAGGAGTATTATGTAGTGATTGTATGGTAGAAGGATTTAGAACGAATAAGATATTTAAATGTTTATTTCCAAAATGTGAAAATATATATGATGTAGTATTTATATATAAACATTTTAATAAAGAACAAATAGAAAAATTAAGAGAAGTATTTGAGAATGAATTTTTAAGAAGTGAGAAACAAATAATAGATACATCATTAAGTATAAAATATAGAATAGCAGGAAATATAGATAAAATATTTGGAATTATATTAGATAGTTGTAGAACAAATGATAAAATAGATTTAGTTGAAAAAGTAGGTGAAATAGTTAATGATGATGATCAAAATAGATATAGAAAAATATATAATGAATTAAAGACAGAAAACAAAGATGAAGAAATAAAAATATTAATAGATAAAGATAAAGAATTAGTGAATACTTTAAAAGATGAAGTTAAAGGAAAAATAAAAACGATGTTTGAAACTATAACACATTATATAAATAATGATACAGTGAATGTAGATAGTGAGAATAGTATGTTAAATGAAAGTGCGATAGATGTGATATATGATTGGTATCCGGAATTGATAACCGTAATCACAAAAGAGGAATGCATACAAACATTTAGATGTTTTTATACATTTATGAAATATTTTTATAGAAAAAATAAGAATGGTGTGAAACCAATGGTTGAAGTATTCTTATTTATATCAATATTATATGAGAAAGTAGATAAAACACAAAATAAATATTTATATTATTTGAAAAACTTTATAAATAATAGAGAGAATGATGTAGAAAATAATGGATATGAAATACAAGGACAATTTGGAACATTACTAAATTATATATTTAATACAGAAGATATAATATATTATATAATAAAAAATGATATGTTATTTAGAAAATTTGAGTTATATGATAAACATAGAAATACAGATTGGACGATATTAAATTGTATAAAGATATTATTTTATTATATAGATGTATCATCACTAAATATTAAAGCTATGTTAAAACAACAGAAATATATGACGTGTAAAAATAAAGATTGTGATGGTAATTGTTATAAATATAATGAACAAATTAGATGTGATAAATGTAATTCAATATTTTGTGAAAAATGTTATGGTATGATTTATCCAGAATATATTAATGTAATTGATGGAACAGTTATTAAAAAAGTTAAAAATCCTAATTATAATAAGTATACTAATAAACAAAAACAACCTCATCATTGTAAAAAACAAGATTTAGAAACAGTTAAACTTATTCGTATGAACGCTAAAAATTGTCCAGTTTGTAATGAATTAGTTTATAAAGATGGGGGTTGTAATGATATGTTTTGTTATAATTGTTGGATGAATGGAAAACATACATTATTTAAATGGGATACTATGCAACTTACTAAAACTACTACTAACGAACTTTTTAATCATCTTATGCACGAAAATAAACAACAACAACCAAGATTTGACCATCCAGATGCCCAACGTTTAAGAGCCAGAGGCGCTACTATTAAGGATATTATAACAGAATATTATAAAGATAAAAAATATAAAGATCTTTATAATGATATTAATTATATTATATCTCTTAATACTATTAATTTCGATGATAAACAACTTTTTGAAGAAAGAATTAAATATATGTTTAATTTCTCTAATGAAGATGTTGAACTTCAAAAATATCATAAATATAAATCTATTCCTAATAATAATTCTAATGATATTTATAAATTCACTCTTACACCTACTATTCCTAATTTTAATCAAGAATGTATGAATATCATTAATATGGATTTATCTAAAAAAAAAGATTTAATCCAATCAAGATTTAAACATTATATTTATAATGATTATGTTAAAAAATCTTTCTCTCAATATTATTCTCAACTTATTACCTCTCTTAAAGATAATATCCAAGATATTATTTATACTATTAAAGAAGATAGTTTTGATAAAAAACAAAAACCTCTACCTTCTTATATATCCCATATTAATGATTTAATTAATAATTTCAATAATGAATTATCTACCCTTAAATCTTCTTATCCTAATTTAAATTATTCTAAACCTATTATTTTCTCTTATTAATTTATTTTTTTTATTTTTTATTTATTTTTTATTTAATTATAATAAAAAATTGATTTTTTTAAATATTTGAAATTTAATTATTAATAATTAAATTGGGGTTTCTTTTTTCTTATTACATTATAAGAAAAAGGAAACTGATGGATTTCCTTTTAAGAAAATAAAAGGAAATCGTAGGGTGGGGTTGATTATTAATAAACTAGGTTTTTGTTTCTTTTTCCGAAATAAAAAAAAAGAAGTGTTTGGGAGTTTTCTGAAAAAAGAAAACCGGAGAGTTTCCTTTAGGAAACAAAAGGGTTTGGAGTGTTTATTAATAATCTAGGTTTTTTTCTTTTATTCCGATAAAAAAAGAATGTTAGAATAGAATTTGATTTTTTTGATTATTTATAATCTAAAAATTAAAATAATCAATATTGTTTGATTATTCAATATAAAAAAAATAATCACTTTTTTTTTATTTTTATTTTTTTTTATTTTTTTTTTATTTTTTTTTATTTTATTTTTTTTATTTTTAAAATAATTTTTCATTAAATAAAAAAAATAAAAAAAATGAAAATAATAAATAATTGAAAAAAGTAAAATAAAAAGAAAATATACATCTTTTAAAATGTCTTCTTTTCATAATAGATATGGATATAGCATATATGATTATAAAATAACAAATAAATATATGCTTTTATATTTATATGAGTGTTTAAAAAAAGAGACATCTTTATGTATAAGGGATAGGATGATTAATTTATATATAAATTCGACGATTAACATAACAAAAACAGAAGGGGAAAAATTAATTGAACAAATTCCTTTGTTATATGAATTGTCAACAAATCCATTTTCAACAGATCCAATTGTATATGTGAGTGGATTAACATTTAAAAATACGACATTCACAGATGAAGGATTTGAATGTTTAGTTAATTTTTTAAAAGGTGATCATATAATCAGATTTCTTGAATTTTCGGGGGATGTATCTTTTAATAGTTTAAGGGGAGATAGATTTGGTGATTTATGTTCCGCATTAAGCTCAAATAACTCTTTAAATAGATTACTTATTAATAATGTGTCTTTTAAAGTTGGGAATAAATGCTCTCAATTAGCAGATGTTATAAAAACCAATTCTTCAATATCAACTTTAGAATTAATAAATAATGATATTTCTAAAGATTGTATTGGTTTTGAAAAATTATTTGACGCATTAAAAAATAGTGGATCTATTGTGCATTTGAGTTTAAAAAGAAATCATATAGGAAGTTGTATTTATTCATTCAATTCGATTTTAAAGAAGAATTCATCAATCATTGATTTAAATTTAACCGGTAATAATATTCTTATCGATAGTGTTAAATCTTTGGCATCAGTATTAAAAAAGAATTCTTCTTTAATAAGTTTAAATATTAGTGGAAATCCTTGTTGTAAATTGGCGGATTATCGTTTTGAATGTTTAAAGGTTTTTAGGGATTTGTTATTGAAAAATACAACTCTTACCGATATATATTTTGGTGCTTTTTATGGTCCTAAAATATATTATCGAAGTGATGGTTATTTTGATGATCATCGATGTGGAAAAACCGGAACATATACATTTAGGAAGGATGGAACAATACATTTAAGTTATTGTTCAGATGATTATTCCGATTATTGGTATTAATTATTATTATTAAAGAAATAATAATAATAATTATTATTTTTTTATTCTCCTTAATAATTTTTTAATTCAATTTAATTAATTTATTATTAAAAATAAATTTAAAAATAAATTAAATAAATAATATTAAAATAAATAATATTAAAATAAATAATAAATTAAAAAAATAAATTTTTTATAAAAATATTTTATTTTATATGGTTATTATTAATAATTAATGTAATTTTTAATATATTTTTATAAAAAAATATATTTAAAGATTTATAAAAAAATATATTTAAAGAATTAATAATTATTTTTTTTTAATTTTTATATTATAGATAAAATAAAATGAAATATGATATAAATAATAAACATATATTTTTATATTTTGAAGAATATTTTGATGAAATAAAATATAAACCAGAAAATATATTATCATTACAAATTTGTTTATGTAATAAAATAAATAATATTCCAAATAATCTTATAAATCTTAAATATTTATTTTTACAAGATAATCAAAATATAAAAACTATTCCTAATTTATATAAATTAGAAAATCTTTATATAGAAAATTGTAAAAATATAGAAAAATTACCAAATAATTTACCTAATTTAAAAAAATTAGTGTTAATAAATACAAATATAAAAGAAATACCAAATACATATATAAATTTAAAAATATTAAAAATTAAAAATTCTTTTAATATAAATTTTATTTCTAATAATTTTATTAATTTAGAAAAATTAATTTTAATTAATAATAATCAAAATATTATTATTCCTAATTCTTTTAAAAATTTAAAATATTTAGAAACCGATATTTATAAAATATATGATTATTTAAATATTAAAAAATTAATTATCTTATAAAAAAATGAAATTTTATTTATTTTATTTATAATTTTTTATTTATTTTTAATTAATAATTAATTAAATTTATTTTAATCAATTATTTTTATTATTTATTTTTATTTTAATAAAAAAAATAAAAATGTTTATAATAGGTGATGATTATTTAATAAATTATATAACAGATAAATATTTTTCTTGTTATATAGAGAAACCAAAATATTATTATAAATTTGATGAAAATAAAAAAATAAATTCGATAATTATGAAAGATAATATAAATGTAGAAATTAAAGGTGATTTAGCATATTATAAATATGATTATAAAAAAGAAGAAGAATATAAAAAGATAAAAATAGAAGAATTTAATATAGAAAATATAAAAACATTAATAATAAATAAACAATTAAATAATTATGAATGGATAAAACATTTTAAAAATGTAGAATATATATTTATAAATAAATGTGATATTAATTTAGAAATATTAAATGAATTAAAAAATATAAAAACATTATGTTTATCAAATTGTAAAAATATAATTTTACCTAAAAATATTAATCCAATAAGATTATGTTTAACTAATTGTAATGAACTTATTATTCCTAATACATATACAAATCTTAAAATTTTAGATATAAGTGAAAAATCATATAATTTACCAAATTATTTATCATCAATAGAAGAATTATATTATTTTGTAGAAGAATTAAAAAATATACCTAAAGAATATATTAATTTAAAAAAAATAAATATATTAAGTAATAATAAATATTCTCTTATTGATATATTTAATTATATAAAAGATTTAAATAAAACATTTAATATAAAAGAAATAAATATATTTAATTGTATATGTGAAGAAAAAGAATTTAAAGATAATATTAATATGATATTTATAAAAGATAAGATAATTAATTTTTATTCAAGTTTTCCTAATGAGAAATTAATAAATAATTCTATTAAATTATATTATAATAAAGATTATAATATTTCATATTTTGGAACAAATATTTTTACTGAAATTTTAATGAATGAAGGATTATTTTAATAATAATATAAAAAATTGATTATTATTTTTATTTATTTTATTTTTATTTATTTTCTATTAATTTAAAATTTTATTTTTTTAATTTTAATTTTAATTTTAATAAAATAAAAATAAATAAAAATAAATATAATGAGTGATATTTATAGTGAAAAACAAGATCAATTAATTCACGATATAATTTATAAAAAGATTGGAAGAAAAAATTTTAATTATTTATTTGAAGATATTATAAAACAAATAATTTATGATGATTATAATAATTATGATTTTTGTTTTAAAGATTATATTAATCTTATAAAACAAAAAATTCAAAAAAGAGAAAATTATATTGATACATATAAAATTAAAATAGAAGTATTAAAAATTGAGATCGCTGTTAATGATGATCCTGATTTTGTTAATCCATTAAAAGGTCATTATATATTAGATCTCGGTAATGATTATGTTCTTGTTCATCCTTATGAATATTTTTTTGATGGTAAAGATGGAATTAAATATAATAATGATGATAATAATAATCGTAGTGGTAGTGGTTTTAGAAAAATGATTGATGATGAAATTGAATATGAAATTAAACATTATGAATATTTTAATGATATTCACGATATGGTATTAAAAAAAAATAATGATCTTAATGATGAAGAAGATAGTGATTTTAAAAGATATAATTATTATAAACAATTGAAAAAAAATAGAATTAGTATTCAACAAAATAATCAAAAAGAAGAATTAGATTTAGATGAAATCTTTAGTAATGATACTATTGATACTAATGATACTAATGATAAGGATAAGGAAAAAATTAAAAAACAAGAAATAATTAAAAATTATTTATATAATGACGATGATATAGATAAAGATAAGGAATTATTAGAAGAAAATGAAAAAGAAGATGATTATAGAATTTTCAAAAATGAAATTAGAAAACAAAAATTAAATGATATTAATACATTTATAAAAATTACAGAATTAATGAAAAAATGCTTATCATTATTTATTGAAGGTCAATTAGAATTTAAACAATTTTGTGAAAATGATGGTTATATATAATTTTTATTTTAAAAAAAATTGATTTTTTAATTTTATTAATTTATTAATTTATTTATTTATTTTAATTTTTTCTTTTTAAATTTTTATTTTTTAAAATGAGTGATATTTATTATAATTTTTTAAAAGAAATTATAACTTTTATCAATGAAACAATTGATAAATTTGATGAAGAAAAAAATTATAATTATATGGATTTAAAAAAAAATATTCAAGTATTTTTTAAAGAAAAATATAATAGTATTGAAATTAATTTAAATGAAGCAGAAAAAACACAAATTTTAGGTAGATATATTAATATACATCTAACTATTAATAAATCTCATAGAGATAATAAAAATGATTATAGTTATCTCAAACATCAAATTAATCTTATTTCTTAAAAATTGATTTTTTAATCTATTAATATTATTTTTTTTATTTTCTATTAATTTTATCTAAATTATATTTTTATTAATTTTTATTAATTTAATTTTATCTAAATTATATTTTTATTATAATTTAAATATGAATAAAAATTTATTTCCTTTAACTAAAAAACAAAGAATTATTAATGATGTCGATAAAAAAAATAATGATGATGATATTTTAACTAATGATTTTATTATTGAAGATAGTGAAGATCAAGATGATGTTTTATTTTTAAAAAAACATATTTCAGATATAAATAAAAATAAAGAAAAAAATAATGATAAAAAAAATAATGATAAAGATTTAAATATAGATAAAAATAAAGATAAAAAAGATGATATAAAAAATAAATATATAAATATAGATGATGATGAAGATAGTTTAATTAATGATTTTATAGATGATGATAAAGATGATGATGTAAAATTAATTATAGATGGTAAAGAAATTGAAATAAAAAAAGAAAATAATAAATTTATTAAAGATTTAGATTTAATTTTAAATAATTTTATAAAATCATATAATTATAAATTAAATTTATTAGATGAAGAAAATAAAAAATTAAAATCTAAATTAAATCAAATTCAACATATAATTAATTACTAATCTTTTTTTTTTATTTTTTTATTTTTAATTTATTAAATAAAAAATGATTTTTTAAATATATTTAAATAAAATATATTATAAATAATAAAAAAATGGAAAATATTAAAAATATTAATTTAAAAGATATAAAGGAAAATTTATATTATATTGAGAAAATTAAAATACAATATAAGATAAATAATATATGGTTTAATTTATATGATAAGAATAATAAATATTTTAATATGATAGATGATAAATATATAATAGAAAGTTTTGATAAAATAAAAAATAAATTATTATCAAAATATAGTTATAATAAATTTTTTGATGAAACAACAACATCATCAATAAATTTTAATATTGTAAAAAGAATGAAAAATAAAGAATTTATAGATATAATAGAAATAAAAACATATAAAAATGAATTTATAAATTCAATAAATACAATTTTATTATATATTATAAGTAATTATATATTTAATAATAAAAAAGATAAAGAGAATGAATTTTTAGATATATTAAATAATAATTTAGAATTTATTGATTTTGTAATATGTAATTATAATAAAAATATAAAAGGATTATATTTTAATAAAAAATTATTTGAAGATATTAATAAATTAAATTTAGATTTACAATTTTATTTTAAATATTTAAATACTAAAGATAAAATTATTAATGTTGATTTTAAAACTTTTTGGAATAATAAAATTTCTAAAAAATTCTTATTAGATAATAATATTAATTTAGTTGATATTAATAATAAATTATATAATTATAATGATAATTATGATTATAATATGTATTTAAGAAATTCAAAAAATTCTTATAATTTATTATATGAAGAAATATTAATAATAAATTGTAATAATTTTTATAATAATAATGATGATGATGATAATGATGATAAAATAATTATTGAAGAAACAAATGATATAAATTTAAATATATATGATAAAAAAGATTTAATAAAACAAATAACAGAATTAAAAGAAGAATTAAAAAATATAAAAATAGAAAATGAAAAATTAAAATTAGAAAATAAAAATTTAGAAGAATTAAAAAATAAAAAATTTAATTCTTCTAAAGATTGGTTAAATAAATGTATTATGTATGAACCAGGAACTTTATATGATTATTAAAAATTGATTTTAAAATTTATTATTTTTTATTTATTTTATTTATTTTCATTAATAAATGATTATTTAAAATAAAAAAATGGAAAATATTAAGAATATAAATTTAAAAGATATAAAAGAAAATATTTATTTCTTAGAAAATTATAAAATTCAATTTTATATTGATGGAATTTATATTGATATTTATGATACATATTATAAAAATATATATAAAGACATTTTTATAAATAATATTTTTATTTTATTATCAAAAGATAATAAAAAATTAAATAACTTAATTTATGAAAATGTTGATGAAAAAATACAAGAAAATAAAACTTATTTAATTTATAATACATTTGAAAAAAATATAGATAATTTAGGTGATGAAAAATATATAAATAAAATAAATTTAACGAATTATATAATAAATTCATTGACATATTATATATTTAATTTTAGACAAGATAAAATTAAAGATTATGTTAATATATTAAAAAATAATATTATTTCTTCTAAAATAAAAAAAATAAAAATAAATAAAGATAATAAAGAAATAGAAATAGATTATATTGATAAAATATATTTTAATAAAAATTTATTTGAAGAAATTTATAAATTAAATTTAAACTTTAAAATTGTTTTATATAATTTAAACTCTTTTGATAAAATTATTAATTATGAAATTCAAACAAAACAAGAAAATATAAATGGTTATAATCATATTATAAATTATTTTTATTATATTTTAAATAATGGTAATAAATTAAAATATACATATAATACTAATCCAAATACTCATATAACTAAAAATTATTATATAAATAATGATGATAATACATTTTATAATTTAATATATAAAGAGACATTAATAATAAATTGTTCAAATGTAGAAAAATTAATTGATATAGATGATAATAATGAAATAAAAGAAGATAATAAGAAAGATATAACAAATGATTTATTATTAAAAGAAATAGAAGATTTAAAAGAGAAGAATAAAAGATTATTAGAGATAAATATAGGATTAAATGATGATATAATGGATTTAGAGAAACAATTAAAAGAATATAAAGATAAATTTGATAAATTAAGTTTATTTTTTAAAAATTGATTTTTTTTTTATTTTTAATTTAATGATTAAAAAATAAAAATATTAATTAATATAATATTTAAAAAAAATAATAATAATAAATAAATTATAAAATAAATATAAATGAGAATAATAAATTTATATGATATTGATAAAAATAAATATTATTTATATGGGAAGCCTTATTTTAAATTATATAGTCATCCTCTTAAATATAATTTAATAGATGTTAAAAATTTAAATGATGAAAAAAATACAGAACAATATAAAATTGATAACATTTATAATAATAATGGTGATATAACTAATAATATTGGAATATATTGTTATGATAAAATATATTTAATGAATAAGAAAAATAAAATATATGATAATAATTTTAATTATAATGATATAATTATTTATAATAATTTTATAAAAGATTTAATAGATATTATTATTTGTTATGTATATCATTTTGAAAAAGATAAAATAAATAAATTAATTGATATTATTAAAAATAATTATTTATATATATTAGAATATAAAGAAACTTATGATATAAATAATTTAGGATATAAAAAATATTTTGAAGATATTAAATATAATTATAAACCAGAAATATGTTTTAATAAAAATATTTTTAAAGATATTTTTTTGTTAAATTTAAATTGTGATTTTATATTTGAATTTACATATTCTAATAATATTTCATTATATCATGAATTATCATTTAATAAATTTATTCCAGATGATTGTGTTAGTTATGATGTATTTATTTTAAATAATGGTAATAAATTAATAAATGACCCACAAAAAGGTTATACTTTAATTAAAAATAATTCTCAATATGAATATAAAGAAGAAAAAATATTTAATTATTTTATTATTAATTGTAAAATAACAAATGATTTTATACATAATAATATAAATTTTTTAATTGGTAATATAGATAATATAGATAATAAAATTTTAATTCTAAATTACATTGATAATTTAAAAAATAAAATTTATTCTTTAGAAAATATTATTAATAATGATATGATTGATAAAGATGATAAATATAAAAAAGAAAAAGATAAAAAAGATGAAGAAGATGAAGATAAATATAATAAATTAATAAATAATAAAAAAATATATGTTAAATGTTTAGATGAATGTTTTAATGACAATGATGAGGATGATATTAATGATATTGATATAACAGAATTTAAAGATTTTTATAATTTTTATAATTTAAAACGAATAACATTAGGTAAATAAACTTTTATTTTATTTTTATTTATTTAAAAAAATATTTTTTAATTTATAATTTAAAAAATATAAAATAAAAAAAAATAAAAAAAAATAAAAAAATTATTTTTTAGTTAAATAGTTATTATATAAGAATAAATCATTATTATCAAAAAACAAATGATATTTTCTTGATTTTTTTAATTCATCATTTATTATTAATCCATTTTCTAATAATAATTTAATATTATCTTTATCGGTAGAAATTCCAAAAGATTTATGTGGTTTTATTCTTACTTTTCCATTTTGTAATTCGTATAAAGTTTCATTAAAGGCATATAAATCACAATCTGGTGTTATATTTCCTCTAAGAATTATATTAATATCTCTATAATATCTTGTTTGAAAATCTTTTATATTATTAAAATCTGTTTCTGTTATAATTAATGAATTATCAAAATCTCCTATTACATATTCATATTTTATTAAATTTTCCTCTTTATATTCTTCTTTTATTATTTTTATCTCTTTTTCTATTTTATCATTTTCATCTTCATTATTTCCTTTATTATTATCTTCTTTATCAAAAATCATATCTAATAAATTTTCTAATACATAATTATTTAATTCATTATCATTATGATTTGAACTTATATCACTTTGTGTATTTATTTCATATTCTTCTTCTTCATTATTATCTTCGTCATCATAAATATCATAATCATTAAAATAATCATCATTAATAATATTTTTAGAAGGTTTAGATAAATTAGAAGAATATTTATTAAATTGTTTAGTATTCATATTATTTAAATCATTTAATAATTTTTTATTATCAATAGATAATCCTTTAATAAATATATTATCTGGTTTTATATCTCCGTGTAATATATTCTTTTTATGTATTTCTTTTATAGTTTCTGTTAAAGATTTAATTTTATTTATAACATTTAAAGGTAATCCATTATTATAATAAGTATTTAAAAGATAATCTAAAGAACACATCATTAATTCTTCAACAATAATAAATAAATTATTAAATTTAAAATTATCTATAATATGAATAACATTATTTATATTTTTTAATTTATTTAATAATTTAGTTTCGTGTAAATAATTATCTTCATTTTCTTCTTCAAATATCTTTAAAGCATATAAATGTTTTTTATTTCTATTATATGATAAAAATACTGTCCCAAAATTACCTTTCCCTATTTGTTTTATTATTAAATATTTATTTATTGTTTTTCCTATTATTTTATCCATTTTTTTATTATATTATAATTATAATTATTTATTAAATAAATTATAATTATATATTATATTAAATTATTATTATAATAAATTATTATTATAAATTATTATTATAATAAATTATTATTATTATAATAAAATATATTTTATTATAAAAATAAAAAAAATAAAAAATAAAAAAAAAATTGAAAAAGAAGAGATATTGAAAAATGTATAAATAATAATAGATTAGGGTTTGGTAAGTTTAGTGATTTACCTTTTAAAGTGTTTATATAATTTATTATAGGTAAAATCCCCCATAAAAACTTATCCAATTATTGGAAGAATACGCTTTCAATAGTTGGGGTCTTTTGGTTATTTTCGCCCAATAGTTGAATAAATAATCCGCTTAAACAAAAAAATGGTAGTATTTGTTTAAGTTGGTTCTACCGTTCTCTTTTTGGTTTTAATACAAAATCAAAAAAAAAGGTTTAAATATCTCCTTAATCATTTTTTTATTTATTATTTATTTTTTTAAATAAATAGTTCCATAAATCCATTCATCATTAATATCTTTTTGGATAGGGTAATATTTAATATTAATATTAAAATCTTTTAAACAATCATTTAATTTATTTATAAAATCATAATCTTCAACAATAACATTATAAAATTTATCTAAATTAAAATAACTTTCATATTTATCATATAATTCTAAATGGAAAGATTTTAAACAATTAGAAATACCATTAATAATATGTTGTTTTTTAGATTTATTTTTATAATCATTAAAGAATTGAATATTATTTTCATCTAAGAATGATATATTATAAATACCTTCTGGGGCACAAACTAAACTCCCTTTAATTTTTTTTTTAGATAAATAAATATTAATAAAAGCGGTTATATCTTCTGTAGATGGAAGTTCTAAAATTATACCATTAATAGCTCTGCCTCCTGGTTTAGGAGTAGGTGGATGAGTATGAAAGATATATTTTTGAATAAAATATTTTTTATCTGTTATAACTGGTAAATATATATTTGGATCTTTTTGATTATAATGATCTTGATAATTAGATATTATAATATCTTTAACAATATATTCTTTTGTTTTTTTATCTTTTTGAAAAGTTAAATAACCTAATATTTCGGCATTTTTATATTCTTGATTACCAATAGAAGAAAATTTTTTTTTATATCCTCCAATATCTAATAAAGATTTAAATAATAATAAATTATTTTTTGTTATTTTTATATATTTATCTTTTGTTTCATTTAATATAAATTTAATAAAACTTGTAGAAGGTTTATAATTATTTTTATCTATTAATTCATATAAATTTTTAGTCCAAATATAAATTTTATAAATATATATATTATTTTCTTTATCTTCTTTTATTTTATCTTTTTTATTTTCTAAAAATTCTTTATAAATTTTTAAAAACTCATATTTAAAAGTCCATCTATATTTATTATAAAATGGTTCTTGTTTATCTATTATTTTTATTTTATTATTTTTATTATTTATCTCATTTGGAAATAAACATATATATTTTTTATTTTTATATATACATAAACCTTTTTTTATTGTTTTATCATACATATAAATAAATTTAAAATAATTTATATATTAATTTTTGATAATAAAATGATTAAATAAATCTATTTTATTTTTATTATTTTTATAATTTTTATTATATAAATCAATAAAATAATTATATTCATTTAATAATTCATTATAATTATCTTTTTCTTTAAAATCTTTTAAATTAAATTCATCAATTTCTTTATTTAAATTATGATTTAATAATTTATTATCATTACACATTAAATCATAAATTGAATATATATAATCAAAACTTTCTGGAATTATATTTTTTTGTTTTTTAAAATTATAATATTGTTTTAAATTATTTAAAAAAGATAAATAATTATTAATAAATTTATCATCTTCATATTTTTTATTTTGTTTAATATAATTTTCTTTTTCACTATTTAATATTTTTATAATTAATTCTATTTTATGTTTATATTCCTTTAAATTTTTTATATCTTCTTCATTATAATTATCTTTTTTTATAATTTCATTTATTAAATTATTATATTTTTTTAATTCTTCTTCTAAACTTAAATTATCTTTATTTTTATTTTTATTTGTTTTTATATTTTCTGTTAAAAATAATTCATATATATTATCATTAAACATTTTTATAAAAATTGAAATTAAAATTAAAATAATATTTTATTTTTTATTATATTTTATTAATTTTATTAATATTATAAATATAATTATATTACATAATTAAAAATTTTATTTTATCCATAAAATCTTATTTTATATTTTATTTTTAATTAATGGAAGAAGAATATAAAAAACAACTTGAAATTAAAGAAAATGAATTAAAAAATTTATATGAAAAAAATGCTCAAATTCATTTAGAAATCTCTAATAAATTAGATGAAATCGATGAATTAAAGAAAAAATATAATATGTATGATGATAATGATGAAGATATTTTTGAAAATATTATTCCTGCTCAAATTGATACTCCTGATACTAATAATAAACCTGTTTCTAAAAGAGGTCGTAAAGGTAAAAAAAAATCTCAATCTAATGATGACGTAGATAAAGATAATAATGATGATGATATAAATAATGATGATAATGATATTAATGAAGATAATGATGAAAAAGATGATAATGATGATAATAATGACGATGATGATGAAAATAATGAAGATGATGATAATGATGACGATAATGATGATGATAATGAAGATGAAGAAGAAATTGTAATAGAAAAACCAAAAAAAACAACTCAAAAAAATAAAAACCCACCTAATAAATCTAATTCTACTTCTAAATCAACATCTAAATCTAATCCTAAAACAACACCAAAATCTAATCCTAAATCAACAAATACTTCAAAAAATCAACCAAAAACAACACAAAAAAATATAAAAACACCACCTAAACAAACAAAAGGAAAAAAGAAAAATGAAGAAAATAATGATGATTAATTTTTAAAATATAAAATAAAAAATAAAAAATAAAAAAAATATTTTTTAAAATGAAAAATATTAATTAAAATAAAAAAATAAAAAAAATAAAAAAATGAAAAAAATTTATTTATTTAAGATAATATTTATTAATAAGAATATATTAATAAATAAAATATAATAAAAAAATGAGTGATAATATATTTGATATAGAATATATATTAAAATTAAGAGAAAGAGAGAAGAGAGGATTACAATTTACGGAGAAATATAGACCGGATAAATTAACAGAGATAATATCACATAAAATAATAAAAGATATATTAAAAATATATAATGAAAAAAAAGATTTTCCAGATGTGATATTTTATGGGAAAGCAGGGATAGGTAAAACATCATTAATAAAAAGTTTATTATGTGAAATATATAATATAAATTTAAATGAAGATAACCCAAATATATTATATATAAATGCGTCATTAAATAGAAGTATAGAAATAATAAAATCAAAAGTATATTCATTTATAAATGTATTAACAATAAATAGTGATTTAATAAAAATAGTAGTATTTGATGAAGCGGATAATTTAACAAAAGATAGTCAAAATATAATAAAAGATTTTTTAGGAAAGAATAATGTAAAATATTGTTTTATATGTAATTATGAAAAAAATATTATTCCAGAAATTAGATCAAGATGTTTATATTTAAAATTTTTCTCTTTATTAGATGAAGATATAAAAAATAAATTAATTAAAATATGTTTATATGAAAATATTAATATTAGTAATTATGCTTTAAATAAATTAATTAAATATACTAATTCAGATTTAAGAAAATTATTAAATATCTTACAAATCCTTAAAATTAATTTTAAGGATAAGCCTATTTTTGAAAATGATATTAACCATTATATGAATTTAATTTCTAATTTCGATTTAAATAATCTTATCCTTTTATTAGAAAATAATAATATATCTATTGATGATAAATTTAATATCTTTAATGATAAATTTAAACATTTCGATTTTTATAATATTATTGATGAATTACATACTCATCTTATTAATTCTTTAAATAATTTAAATGATAATGATACTAATTATATTAATAAATTAAATGATATAATTGATAAAATAAATAACTTATCTAATTTAGAATTATATTATTTTAATGAATTTAATTTAAATAATCTTATCATTTATTTAATTAATATCTTCTCTTAATTTTATTTATTTTATTTTAATTTAATAATTTTTAAAATAATTTTATTTTAATATTTAAAAATAAAAAATAAAAAATAAAAAAAATAAATAAAAAAGTTTTATGAATAAATAATATAAATTTTTATTATTATAAAAAAAAATAATAATGGATGAATTATTAACATATACAACATTAAATGATATATATTTAAATAAATGTAATAAAGAAAGAGAAGAAATAGGATATGTGAATGATATATATGCGATAGGAGATTTACACGGGGATTATAAAATATTAATAAAGATATTATTAAAATATGATATAATAATTATAACAGAAGAGTATAAATATAAAGAATATACATTTGAATATAAATTAAATGATAAATTAAGTTCATATGCATTAATACAAATAGGGGATCAATTAGATGGGAATAGACATTTAGATTATACGATAAATAATTTTAAAGATGAGGATAATAAAATAGTATATTTTTTTGATAATTTAAGAGAACAAAGTAAGAAATTAAAGGATGTATATATAATATCAATAATAGGAAATCACGAATTTATGAATTTAAAAAAGATATATAAATATGTAAGTCCATATAATTTAGAAAATAGAAATCAATTTATAGAAGATAATAAACAAAATATAATATGTAATAGATATTATTGCGTAGTGATAAATGGATTTGTATTTACACATTGCGGAATAGTAAAATCATTAATAATAAATTTAGATTTAATGTATCCAAAATTAAATTTAATAAATAATTTAAATAATTTAAAATCTTTAGATGAAAAAATAGATTATTTAGATAAATTAATTCGTATTCTTTTTTTAACTAAACTTAATAATTCTAAAAATGAAGATATGGAAAGTATTTTATATAAATTTGTTGGTTCCCGTTATATTGGAAAAGATAATTCTAAAGAAAATTATATTCTTACTTGTAAAGAAATTAATGATATTAATAATTTTTTCGGTATTAAAAATATGATTATCGGACATACTATGCAATATAATGGTATTAAACAATTTAAATGTAATAATTCTAATATAATTAATAATGATATTAATTTAAATAATAAAGATAATAAAAATAATAATTTAAATTTATTTATGATCGATACTGGTTTATCCGGCTCTTTCCAACAAAATACTCTTAAACAAAATATTCATATCCATTTTAATAATCCTAATGATTTAAATGATTACTCTATTAATTTCGATAATATCTAATTTTTTTCTTTTTTATTTTTTTTATTTTTTATTTTTTTAATTTTTTATTTTTTTTTTATTTTTATTTTTTTAAATAAATAAATAAAAAATAAATATAAATAATTATAATTATTTTTAAATAAAATATATTTATAATTATAAATATAAATAATAATAATTAAAAAATGGAAGAAATAATAAAAAATATAGATAAAAAATATCATAGTTATTATAACAAATTTAAAAATAATACATCATTATTTTTTAATGATTATAAAAAAATTAAAAAACATTTATTAAATTATCAAAATAAAAAGGATAATCAATATTCTTTAATAAATCATTCTTATTTTATTAGATATAAAATTAAATATACAATGTTTAATGAAATATCAAAAGGACATCTATTTTATGATAAAACTTATAAATCTATTATAAATGAAGAAATGAAATTTATTAAACATTATTTTAATAAAATATCTATTAAAAATAAAAAAAATATTATTTCTTCTTTAAAAAAATTTAATCCTCGTGATAATATACATTTATCTATTATTTCCTTTATTTTATCTTCTTTTTAATTTTTTTATTTTTTTTTATTTTTTATTTTTTTTCTTTAAAAAATAAAAATAAATTTAAAATAAAATAAATTTAAAATAAAAAAAATATATTAAAAAATAATTAAATTTAAATTTTTAAAATAAAAGGAAAAAAAGATTATAATAATTTAAGTAAATTATTAAGAGGTTCATTAATAATTTTAGAATTTTGTAATTTTTTTAAAATATTAAGTTGTTCATCATTAAGATTATCTGGTAAGACGCATTTAATAGATATAAATAGATTACCGCGTTTATTATTTTTATCTTTAATACCTTCACCGATAATTTTAATAATTTCTTTATCTTTAGTATTTTTATGAATATTAATATTAATAGGATTACCATAAATATTTTTAATTTGTATATTAGTTCCTAAAATTAAATCAAAGAATAAAATAGGTAATTCTATGAAAATATCAAATTTAGAGATAATATTTAAATTAGTTTCATAATATCTTTTATAAATAGGGTGTTTATCAACATTAATAATTAAGATTAAATCACCATTAGGTCCACCATTAATTCCCATATTACCTAAACCTTCATAAATAACTTTTCTTTGGTCATCTATACCTGGATTTAAGAGAAATTCTTTTTTTTTATCAATAAAATGTTTTCCGGTTCCATTACAATCACAACATTTATTTTTTCCTGTTTTACCTTTACCAAAGCATTTATTACATTTTATTTGTTGTATCATTATTCCCATATTAGTTTTTTGTTGTATCATTTTAATACCATTACCATTACATTCATCACATTTAACCATATCAATAAAACCATCACCATTACATTTTAAACAATTTGAACAAACTTTATATTTAAAGATTTTAGAACATCCATTTATACTTTCATTAAATGATATATTAATACTTCCAATAATATTTTCACCTTTTATTCCCATTCTTTGAGTTTGATTATTAAACATATTACCAAATCCTCCAAAAAATGGATTTCCTCTATTACCAAATAATCCTCCAAATAATCCTCCTAATATATCACTAAAATCACTCATATCGGTCCCACTAAACATACTATTATCTAATCCTTCAAATCCATATTTATCATATTTCTCTCTTTTTTCTTTATCTCCTAATATTTGGTAAGCATCATTTATTTCTTTAAATTTCTCTTCCGCATCTTTATCACCTTTATTTTTATCTGGATGATATTTTACCGCTAATTTCCTAAACGCTTTCTTTATCTCTTCATCTGATGCACCTTTCTCTAATCCTAATACCTCATAATAATCTCTTTTCTGTTTATTATTACTCATTCTTTTTAATATATATTATTAATTATAATAAATTATAAATTATTAATATATTATTATTTTTTTTATATTTCCTTATTTTTTAATTTTTATTATTTTTATTTTTTATTTTTATTTCTAATTTATTTTTTTTATCAATTTTATTTTTTTTCTATTATATCTCTAATTATCTCTAATTATCTCTAATTATCTCTAATTATCTCTAATTATCTCTAATTATCTCTAATTATCTCTAATTATCTCTAATTATCTCTAATTATCTCTAATTATCTCTAATTATCTCT
>Ga0310694_10001067_pt1 | contig 32437 bp, 19 predicted proteins | sample 174DNAGHGhighgp2_FD_203884 | JGI IMG/M metagenome (GOLD analysis project Ga0310694, IMG submission 203884) | Sheep rumen microbial communities from Palmerston North, Manawatu-Wanganui, New Zealand - 1742 DNA GHGhigh gp2 (v2) (version 2) | ecosystem: Host-associated > Mammals > Digestive system... | reverse complement strand
TTAGCCGCCTATCAGCATTCGGAATTAGATCCGCACTGGATAGAGAAATTATCCGAAAAGAAGGATAAGCACTGGAACGCCTTTATCACCAACAACAAGGCCGAAATTACCGAATTAAGAAGCTCTTTAGCCGATATGAGTAAAGAATGCGGTTTACCGATATCTGAATACAGAAAGATGGTAGATACGATTAAGCGCGGCGAAAGAGAAGCCGAGCGAGCCAAAAAAGAGATGATTGAAGCCAACTTAAGGTTAGTTATTTCCATTTCCAAGAAGTACACCAACCGCGGTATGCAATTTTTGGATTTGATACAAGAAGGCAATATCGGTTTAATGAAAGCGGTAGATAAGTTTGAATATCGTCGCGGTTACAAGTTTTCAACCTATGCAACTTGGTGGATAAGACAAGCGATTACAAGATCTATTGCTGACCAAGCCAGAACGATACGTATTCCGGTACACATGATAGAAACCATTAACAAGCTGGTCAGAACCTCGCGTCAGATGATGATAGAAACCGGCAGAGAGCCGATACCGGAAGAGTTAGCCAAGAGGTTGTCTATGCCGGTAGATAAGATTAGAAAGGTTATGAAGATAGCCAAAGAGCCGGTAAGTTTGGAAGCGCCGGTTGGTGATGAAGAAGATTCATCTTTAGGTGATTTTATCGCTGATGAGAACGCATTACAGCCGGTTGACAGTGCTATTCATACCAATTTGAAAGAGACTTGCACCAGAATTTTATCTTCATTAACACCGAGAGAAGAGCGAGTTTTGAGAATGAGATTTGGTATCGGTATGAACACGGACCACACGTTAGAGGAAGTCGGTCAGCAGTTTAACGTTACCAGAGAGAGAATTAGACAGATTGAAGCGAAGGCTTTGAGAAAGTTGAAACATCCGAGCAGAAGCAAGAAGTTGCGTTCATTCTTAGACCAATAGACGGGCACAAGTGCCCTGCCCCCGCGGCATGAGCGGCACCCGCCGTGTAGGCGACAGCCGAAGGCTGTTCGGCGCCTTGCCTTGCATAAGAAAAATAATTTTAGCCCCCCGTAAGGAGGGCTAAAATTATTTTGCAAGGCGCCTTAAATTTTTATCCGCGCCCTCCCCTAAATTCTATACTCTAGGACGCACGCACCCTGAAATTTTTGGCATAGAAATGGCTCACCGTCAGCAACGCCGCCGCTAACGCAAATAAGGATACAATTCTCCAAAAATCATTAAGCGCCGCCACATCATAAAGAAAGACCTTGGCTATAACAAAATAAATCACGGCAAACGCCGGTTTAACAAGTTCTGCGGAGTAAAAAGCAAAGACCATCCAAACGACACCCAATATAAACCATACCGCCGAATAGGCAAAAAGCGCCCCGCCGGAAGAAAAAGCACCGAATTGCGGATGGCCGAAAACGGCAACATTCAGCAATGCCGTTACCAAAACAAACGAACAGAACAGCAATCCGTAGACGAACAGATTTTTCCACCCCGTCTTAATCTGTTTCATAAACCACATCATAAGCATCGGTACGCCGAAAACAAATAAGACACCGAAATAGGATAAATCGTTTGAATGGTAGAAAACATCTATCAACATCAACGATGTCAAGAAAACTCTTATTCCCCCAAGCGCAATTCCCCATGCCGCAATATGCGCATATTTCTTAACCAAATACCATGAGAACAGTAAAATGAAAATCGTAATTAATGCATACTCAATAACTTGAATATCATAAACGAAAATTCCCATGTAATGCATCTTCGCCGCCAATATCAACATAAATATACCGGCAAAGCAAACCGCTCCGGATAAAATCGTAAAATACAGCCGCAGCGATTTATCTTGCACGATATATCTGCAACCGATAAAGCAAGCAAGCGGAATAAGCCATAAAGAAATGAAATTCGGTACTGTCAAAGCCGCCGCTTCAAACGTTATGTGCCCGCAATACGGTAACAATAAAACCAAACCGTAACCGATGGCATAGCGCATCAAATACAGGTACCAACAAAACAGAACCCCCATCCCTTCTAAAATATAGTTAAGCCGTAAGCGGGAAACCGCCGCTAAAATCAGCATATCTATAACGGCCAACAGTACAAATATATCCGCTTCAAACCAACTGCATGCACCCAAAGTAAACATAGACATTGCCGCCAACACCAATATTCCGCCGCAATCACGTTTAGGCTTGGTATTAAACTTCTGATAAACCAAAGGCAACAAACAAATAATGCCGCCCAGCAAACCATATAAAGAAAGTATCCACCCGTTACCGAAGATAAAATAGGCACCGCCGAAAAAGGCCGGCATCAAGCCGCCCAAATAGGCGCTGAACGGAATATGCGGAAATTTGCAAATCAGCAAAATCATAACCGGAAATACCGCGATAAAAGCCATACCGGCGTAGATAAACATATTTATCCGCGTATTTGTCATACTAAACATCATCAGGCATATCAAAGCAATAATCAGTCCCACCGTTAAAGGCATATATCGGTTGGCATCACGACACATCAGTAAGACAAAGGCCGCCAATAATAAACCGCAGATACCCCATTCCAATAAACCGAATTTTGCCTTTAACAAACAGCAGAACGCCATAACACAACACAAAACAAGTGAATAAACAGGTAAATTACCGAACTCACGCATATCCATACGTTTTGAAAAATTGATGGTCATAATGGCGAAGAAACCGACCAGCAGCATAAACCAAACCGAATTAAAGTCATAAAAATCAAAGAAGAACAAACGGCAAAATACCCATAAATATCCGCCGGCTAGCGCAATAACAAACAACAGCGGCGAACGCAACGAAGATGCCATAAATAAAAATGCCCCCGTCAAAACCAGCATATAGCCCGTAAAGAAAGGCAAATGTAACGAGATACCGGAAACCAGCATCGGCGTTAAAAAACCGCCGAAAAAGGATAACATGGCAATCGGCTCACCGCCGTATTTCAACGTCAGCAAAATGGCACCGCCTGTTACCGCACACATTAAAATAAACGAAACCCATTCAGGCGCAAAGAAATATAATTTAGATAAGGCATACGCGCAAAAATAAAGCGAAGTCACGCCAATTCCGATTAAAACCTGCGCAATACGTTCATTATCGGCAAAATTTTTCTTATAATATAATAAGCACCCGCCGGCCACCGAAGCCGCACCGGCTAAAGCCAACAAAGTTAAACGCATGGCCGGTCCCAAAATACCGTGCACCACCAAATACTTAACCAAATAAAAAGCACCTAAAATTCCGGCCACACCGGCTAACCAAACAATCGGGCTTCTGCCTTGTATATAATTAAACAAAACATTTTCTTTCTGCTTGGAATTAACAGATTCGGAACTTAACACGACTCTACTGCTTTTCTTTACCGCGGTACGCTGTACCTGAGCTTTTTCGGAAGCGGCTTTTCTTTTGGCGGTACTTTTCTTCTTCGGCGTTACCTCAACCGTTTCTTCTATAACCGCCGTTTCCGGTTCATTGGCTTTCGACACTTCAAATGTCTTCTCGGGCATTTTAAATAACTGCGAAACAAAAGAAAAATCGCCGTTTTTATCCAAACACTCCACCAAACGCTGTAATTGTGTCCGCAGATTTCTGATATCATCCTGTAAATTTAAAATCCAGATAGCCAAAAGAAAAAGCAAAACAAATAAGAAAGAAAAGCCAAACATCGTATCCGTCCTCAATAAAAGAAATATATATAAATGGTATTTTCTTCCATAAGAGAAAACAATATAATTGTTGTATTTTTCACAAGAAAGAACTAACAGCCTATTTAAAACAGAAAATCCACCTCACAAGAGGTGGATTTTGCGATGGGTGGGATAAAATGCTGTGCTTGAAGTAAATTTTCCGACCGCGGTGTACAACGAAGGTACATAAGGGAGGAAATTTACAATAATGACAGTACTTTAGCACGTCCCTATTCTGCTGATTTCTTCGGACGACCGCGCTTTTTAGGTGCTTCAGCCGGAGCTTCTTCAGCCTTAGCTTCAGCCTCAACCTTTGCCTTAGCCTTAGATTTAGACTTTGTTTCAGCCTTAGCTTCTTCAGCCTTAGCCTCTACAACTGTCTCTTCTTTAGCTACGGCTGTTGTTTCGTTATTATAAGCCTTAGCCTGTTTCTTAGCTTCATCTTGAGATCTTGCAACATTAACAAGAATAGTCTGAGAAACTTCAGGGTGTAAAGAAAGTTTAACCGGATAAATACCCAAGTATTTAATCGGCTTATCCAAAGAAACAAAACGACGCTCTAAAGCCACACCGGACTCGTTAATTGCGGCAGCAATATCACGAATGGTAACAGAACCATAGAGTTGACCTGTTTCAGCGGCTTGACGAACCAAAACAGCGCTAAAGCCTTTAAGTTCTTCAGCTTTTTTATTGGCATCATCAAATAAAGCCTTATTATGAGCTTCCAACTCAGCGCGTTGCTTTTCAAAATAAGCAATATTAGCCTCTGTTGCACGCAAAGCTTTCTTCTGAGGCAACAAATAGTTACGAGCATAACCGCTCTTAACGTTTACTTTATCGCCCATTTTGCCTAACTTGGCAATGTGTTCCAAAAGAATGATTTCCATGAGCCTTACTCCTTAGTTAGCCACATACGGCAGAAGAGCAACAAAGCGAGCGCGTTTAACGGCGCGAGCAATTTCTCTCTGTGTTTTGGCGGTTACGTTTGTAATACGGCTCGGCATAATTTTGCCTTTTTCCGAAATATAGCGAGACAAAAACTTAACGTCTTTGTAATCAATTTTGAATTCTTGATTATCGCTCAAATTCTTTTTCTTAAAAAATCCTTGTTTAGCCATAATTCGTACTCCTTAGTTAGCAGTTTCTTCAACAGCGGAAGTTTCTTCAACAGAAGAAGCGGAAGCTGTATTAAATTCATCAACTTTAACCGTCATAAAGCGGATAATATCTTCGTTCAAACGAGCCAAGCGCTCATATTCAAAGATAGCATTCGCCGGAGCGGAAATATTCAAAACAACATAGTAACCTTTGCGGTTCTTTTTAATGCGATATGCCAGGTTTTTTAAGCCCCAGTTGTCAACATTAACAACTTCTCCGCCCTCTTTTTTAATGGCATCAGACAAAGTAGCCACAATGTCATTAACTTGAGATTGACCGAGATCCTGACGGGCAATTAACATACTTTCGTATTTAGTCATATATAAAAACTCCTTATGGATTCTCAACAAAAACAACGTGTTAGCGAAAATAAATTCACCAACACAACAATGTATAGCCGCAAAAGGTATATTACCCCTTACAGCAAGGACAAGAGGCACTATATACCGCAAATTTTAAATTGCAAGCATTTTCTTCGCTTCAGCCAAATAGATATTGACAAATTTTCCGAAATAATATATGGTTTGTCCATATTTTAATATGGAGAAGAAAATGAATCCCGAAAAAAGCTTAAATGATGCCATTGAAAAAGCCAACGGTCAAAGCTGTGCGATATTGATTGAACGTTGCGAGAAATCGGCTGAACACCCCTACGGTATCAAAACCGTTACCGATATAAAGCCTGATGAGATTGTCGTTGTCGGTCTCCCCGGCACCGTCAGCCGCAGTGAAAACTTAAAAGCCTGCAACGGTATCATAAAACGTATCACAGCCTTTGTTAACAATAGCCCGAAGTTAAAAGGAATAAAGGTACGTCCGGTAATGGCGGTTTGTGATTTCGGCAAATATTATGATAAGGAAACCGCCAAACACATTATGCTGTTAATGCAAAACAATCCGGATGAAGCTTATCGCCTGTTAGGTAGAATGTCGGCAAAAGAACAGGAAGAAATTACCATGCCGAATTATGTCAAAGATATTTATAAAGCTGTCATTGAAAACCGAATTTCTGCCAATGACGGTGCCATCCGTTTACCGGAAGCACAAGCCTTAAGAAATATCAGCAAAGCAATTTTTATACCCTATTGTTGGGGCGGACACACCATGATTAAATTAGAGCAATACATGGATGGCCGCATGACAAATTTAATGTATGACGAAAAACAGCGCGATTTCATCCAAAGCCAAATGTTATCGGTTGCTTATTCGCCATCATGCCCGATAGGCATTACCAAGTCAAGAATGGTCAGCTTTTCGTCAGCGACAGATTTATTAACCAAGCACAACAATTACGCCAAAGAATATTTAAATATGTATGCGCACAGTTGTCCGGATTTCGGGTATTTGTGGTGGGACAAAGGTCAAGGCAATATTTTCTATTGCACGCAGTTTAACAAAGCCGGTGTTGAAGGAAACGAAATAAAATACATTTGCAGAAAGATTAACGGTTGGCAAGATTTAATGGAGCCATGGCCGAACGAAGAAAAGAAAAAGCGTTTAGGCGAGCATGATTTTATCGGTTTTGAACCGACGAATGATATGAGCAAAGCCGCCCAAAAGATACAATCTTTTGCCAATAACATTATCATCAACGGCATTAAGCACGCCGCCAAACAAAAAGATGCAGATTACATTAAATTACCGAATACCCGAATGCTTGCCGCCAATACCCCCAAAGACCATTGGAATTTATTTCAAGCTTATCGCATGGGTATTGCTTTAAAACTTCATATAGAAAGATACGGCAAAGAAAATATACTGCGCGACAGCTATGCCGCCAACGTTCAATTTGCCACTTTAGACTAACCCAGTCGTTGGCTGTGCGCCTCGCACTGCCCCCGCGGCATGAGCGGCACCCGCCGTGCAGGCGGCAGCCGTCAGGCTGCTCGGCGCCTTGCCTTGCGTTAAGAATCATTTTTGCAAGGCAAAAATGATTGCAAGGCGCCTTTTTACTTAAAAAGAAACATAATACAGAAAAAAGTTCTCCACAGCACGCGTTTGAGCTTAGGGGTTGCTCACGCGACTATGGATAACTTTTATTCTCTTGAAACCGTCATACCTCATTCGGCGAAACCATTTTAAACTCGTCATACCTCAGCAGCACGCGTTTGAGCTTAGGGGTTGCTCACGCGGCTATGGATAACTTTTATTCTCTTGAAACCGTCATACCTCATTCGGCGAAACCATTTTAAACTCGTCATACCTCAGCCGGCAAGGTCCGGCTGATAAGGTATCTTCCTTATTGTCACCCCTTACAAGTAAGGGGCTGGGGGTTAAAATGTATCCTTATAACAATATTGAAGATGCCTAACCTCGCCGTTTCACAGCTCAGGGCATGACGGTTTGTGTTGGGAGTAACACGCCGCTATCCCCCTCTTAAGTCATTATCCGATTCGAATCGGCTTGACACCCTTTAAAAAAAATGATATAATAAGACCATATAAAGAATATTTTTATGGGAGAAAAACCATGAGTACGACAAGAAAAACCTTAAGTGATGACGCCAAGAACGCCAGAATGGAAGCCTGGGCTGCAAAATTGGGATTATCCAAAACCCAGCTTAAAGAATTTCAATACAAATATGGTCCTTATGCATACACCATTATGCAAAAAGCGATGACTCATCCGACAGATTTGATGAAAGCCATCGGCGAAGGATATAAAAACTCCAAAGCCGCGATATTGCATTTTGTAGATAAAGATATTTCATCCGATAAAATCGCCAAAGTTGTCGGTGAAAGAAGCGCGCTTAAGGTAGATAATGCCATCGCTAAAGCAAAAATTGATGATGCCAGAAGAGAAGTTGATGAAATCAACTCCGGTAAGAGAGATTTAGCCGCCGCCAAGAAGAAAGAAGAACAAAAGAAAGCGGAAGAAAAGCAAAGTCGCCTTACAGCCAGAGCAGACAAGAAGAAAGAAGAAAAGAAAACACCGGTTAAGACAGTTGAAAAGAAGAAAGAACCGACAAGAACCGTTGCTCAAAAACCAAAAGAGGAGCCGAAAAAAGAGCAACCGACACCAACTTTCCCGACCCAATGGCAAATTCCGGAACCAAAACAAAATGTTGCCGCAATGCCGATAGATTCAACCCATGTTACCATTAAGCCGATTATCACCAAAGAAGGACAATACAATGTCTTAAAGAGCCAAGCTTTTGTTGGTAATAAACCGATTGTTGAATTAAAAGATTCAACCGACCAGTCCTTATTCGGTGTTACCCACAGACGTGAGGTCGGTGTAACCGATAACCCTGTTGGTAAAAAAGGCTTTGATGGTAGAAGAAACTACTATGGCGCAATGCAACATAATCCAGACGGTATCAAAAACTTATCCCTTTATGCTTTAATGCATCCGGAAAAATATGGTGATTATGCCAATAAAGTATTTAGAACTTCTGACCCGACATTCAAAAAAGACTTTGAAAACTTTAAGAAGGCTGTTGAAAAGAACGGTAAAGATGCCTATGGCGTTATGGAACCGCTCAGAAAGAAATTGCTGTCCCATTTAAAACCGGATTATTTGAAAACTTTTGAACAAGAAGGCAAAAAACACTCTGAACAAATGTTGCAATTACAACGTGACGGTGGCAGTGAAGTCACCGCTGCCTTCTACAACTTGCAGGCTATTGAAAATGTATTAAAGAAAAAAGGTTTAAGCTTAACCCAGGTTAACCCGTCGGTTATCGGTATGGTTGTTTCCGTCGGTATTGCCAAAGGTAACATTACCGGTATGTCTGCTCTATTTGCCGGTAAGAGCTTAAAGCAAATTAACTCTCCGGAGATGATACAATCAATCGCCAATAAATATCGTACAGTATTCCACTCCAAGAGTGAATTAAATGCTGTGCAATGGGCAAAAGACCACGTTAATGAAAAGCATTCCGTTACCACCATGCGTGAATTGTCCATGATGATGGGTAATGAGCAGATATACGAGAATTATCTGGCAAAAGTTGCCCAAGCTCAGCCGAAACAAAACACCGGAACTCAGCTGGCAAACGGTCAGGGAATACAACCATTAAATCCGGTATGGTCAAACACCGGAAGACCGGCTTAATTTTCCCTCTAACAACAAAAAAACGGCTGTTAAAAGCCGTTTTTTTGTTGTCATGTCATCTGATAGCTAAAAAGCCATCGCAACTTGAATTTCTCCTCAATTTGCGCAACCTTGCGCATAAGTCGTTTCTCGCTCCAATGGTTTTCTACCGCTTTGTGCAAAGCTTTTTCCAACGTTTCTTCCAAACCGTTTTCCGAAACAACCGCCAAAGTTTTAACACTCTCCCCTGCTTTCTCCACAGATTTTGCATCTTTGGTCAGCAACGGATGATAAGCCGGCAATCCGCGCCCCTCATAAAGCGAGCGATAAGCACAAGACGGCGGCAAGAGATAAATCTCATCTTCAAGCAAATCAAGAGTAACCTTCTTGCAATCATCTTCAGCCATCTCAAAGCGTTTGTTGTAGCAAGAACAACGACACTTTTTAACGTCAAAAAACCGACACATGTAATTAGAAAAATGAATAACATCACCTTCCGAATATTTACACATGCAGCATTTTCCACACTTCATACAAATTTGCTCCCATTCCTCGGCAGTGAGTTCCGAGAGCGGCTTTTCATAAAAATTCATAACCATAAAATTTATTTAGATAAACCGCTTATAACACAACTCATCTTTAAAAACAAGCCTTTTGTAACCACTTAATTTAGGGCAATATTTCTGTATGTATCTATCCTAAAAATAATGACAAACCCTTTAAAATATGCTATAATGATAATATATGATAAGGGAGAAAAGAGATGCCAAAACCGACAGAGCCTGAAAAAAACGAAGGAACTCCCGCCCTAAATATGGATTTAAGGGTGCGCGAAGCCGTTACCACGGTTGTTTCAAATGTCATCAATGACTATGTTCCCACCCAAGACAGCCCGCTTATTATAAGAGAATCAACAACATTACTGGTTAATGCCGTCATGTCTGATTACAAAGGCGAGTTAAAAACCGAACAAATTTTAGCTGAAAACGGTGAGAAACCCTTTCTCCCGCAACCGGCAATGTTAGCGCACTGGTCAGAAGATAAAAAATTCCAACAATTAAAAGCCAACGGCAATAAATTATCCCCTGAAGATGTTGCCGGAAAATATGTTTTAACCTATTATCCGCCCGCCGCACAAAGTTGGACAAAGCGAACCACCGAAAATATTGCCGATACATCAAACAAACACTGGTATTCGCACTGCAAATCTTCCATTTATGATGATAACGGTAAACCGATTGCCTCCGCTAATCCGGAAGCCTCTTATAATGATGTTGTTCATGATGCCACCGTTTACGTTCCGGAAGATTCCTATTCTTACGTTATTGACTATAAAAAATTAGGCTTAAACAAAGATGATATCACCGAGGGATTTAAGTTACAAAGCGTGGGCATAAACATCATGTCCGCGGATATGCAAAATGCCGTATTTCGCCTAAAAGCCGCCGGTATGAATACGGAAGATATTATCGCTTTATGGCAAAAAAATACGGATATTGCCAACCCTAAAAATATCGCCGCCATAGAAAAACATTTAAAAGCCGGTAACAACAAGACTGATTTAAGTAAGTTAAAACTGGTCAAAAGTGATAACAAATATCGCTATAACCTGCAGGATAACAGTTGTGCCATTCAGCCGACGGCACCGGTTTTGTTTGCCACTGCCGCTAAAATAAAAAGAGAAAATATGAGCGAAACCGAAGCCGATAAGTTAAGAAAGAATATCGGTCTGTACAATATTTATGATACGAAAAATTACGGCAAAATCAACGAAACATTTTACAATAAGTTTGAAAAAGATGTCTTTGCCGGTTTTTCGGATGCCGTTAAAGAGGAAGCCAAACGGCTTATGAACGCTCCGGCAGACACCATGTCAAAATACAAAGACAATATCGCCGGTACAATTAAATGGGGAAGTATGAAAACCGCACAATGGGCACCGCGCGCCATGGAAATATTATACACCAAAGCCGCTCATGGCAAAGAAGTTGTCAAACAGTGGCTAAAAGAAGATGCTAAAAAAGCCCGTGAATATCTATCTTCCTTAAAAATCGGCGAACGTGTCGGCAAATATATCCCTAATCCCTTTGCCAAACCACGCCCCGAGAACAAGAAAAAGAAAACCAACGTTTCTGCAACAGCACCGCGCCAAGGGGTATATCAAGAATTCAGAACCCGCTATTCCAACGCTAAAAAATGGGTAAGCGATAAGACCAAGAAGTTAGCCCCGAAAGCCACAGGTGTTATTCGCACCACCAAAGAAGCCGTAAAGAAAAGAATGGCACAAGATGCTAAGAGAGCACGCGATTTTATTTCTTCATTCAGTGTCGGGAAAAAAGTGATAAATTATTTCTTACCTGATGAAACACCCACCCCGCCAAACAACAGCAAAAAGCGCTAGACGGCGTGCTCAAGGCACCCCGTGCGGGCAGCACTTTATCGTCCTTGCCCTATTTTATGCTTAACTTTGATTTTTTGGCGCTTGGCAATTTTCTTTTCGATCCGTCTGGCGGAAAGCAATGCAAATGTTTTATCGCGCCATTCGGCGAGCCTTAATTTAATCTGCAACATACAAAGCCCGACCCGCATAGAGGTTGAAACATTTTTCCGGTCACGTTTTAAGATACGTTTCATATCTTCGGTTTGCGCAATTTTTAAGAATTTATCGACCCCGTTGGAAATCGGTAAATTCTTTTTTAACATATCCCGCTTAATTGCCGAGGCATATTTTGTCAGCACCACATTACCGTTACCCAAATCCGTATGCAACACCATATCACACGGATTATTATTGCCGATAGCCTCTGTTCCTAAAAAGGTCACGATACCGCCTCTGGCCACAAATTGCACCGAACCCCAGTTTGTTGCCAAATACATATCTTTCTCAGCCACAAAGGCTTGGCGGATATCATCACCGTCGGTATGCGCCAAAGCCGTTTCTGCGGGGTTCATTTCCGCAAACGAACGCCCGTCATCAATGGTATAAGATTTTTTGACTTTCTGCGGTTTTTTCGCGTATTGGTCAATTGAGCCGTCAACACAATAGCGCGTATCAATCCCGTAACCGATATCGGCAACATGGGAGGTTTCATGAATTTTTCGTCCGTCACGCGCCACCACCACGGTATCAACCACCGTTTTTTGCGCCGTTTTCGTTAATTTAACCGGAATATCAATTTTCTGCACCCAAAACATCTCTTGCGGGTGTTTCTCCGCAAAAGCCTTAACCTCTTCCTGTGTCAAAGGATTATCCGCTGATGATTTCCTTAAAAAACTCATATTTTACCTTTCATAGCTGATAATGTATGTTGGAACCTTTTAAAATTTCATAAACAAAATTCCTCTTTTTTTAAAACCGAAAAAGCGCCCTTTTTAGAGAGCGCTTTTTGCAACGGGTGGGATAAAATGCTGTGCTATCGCTGAATGTCCTGCCCTAAAGCGGAGCGTACATAAGAGGTACGTGAGCATTTAGGGACAGGCTTCCATTCAACGATTTGACAGTATTTTAGCACGCCCCTTAAACAGCTTTAGAAGCCTGTTCGCCTTCCACCACAACATACTGACTCATATGTTCAAGAAGTGCACGCTTCTCTGCAACACCCTCTTGCGCCTTGTTGAGCAAAGTATTGTAGCGTTCCGGATTCATCTTATTGACAACCTGGAAACGTGTTTCCGAAGCCATATAGTCGGAAAGCGGTTTAGAAGGAGCCTTAGAATCCAACATCAACGGTGCTTTACCGGCCTTGATGTTTTCCGGATTATAGCGATACAACGGCCAAGAACCGGTCTCAACCGCATCTTTCTGGTGGTTCAAACCTTCAGCCATGTTAAGACCTTGGTTGATACAGTGAGAATATGCGATAATCAGAGACGGACCGTCATAAGCTTCAGCTTCGTTCATCGCTTTGATAACTTGGCTGTCATTAGCACCCATAGCAACTTGTGCCACATAAACATTACCGTAAGACATCGCAATCATAGCCAAATCTTTCTTCGGTAATTCTTTACCGGCTGTTGCAAATTTAGCAGATGCGCCCATCGGGGTAGCCTTAGACTGTTGACCGCCGGTATTGGAATAAACGCCGGTATCAACAACCAAGATGTTAACATTACGACCGGAAGCAATCGCATGGTCTAAACCACCAAAGCCGATATCGTATGCCCAACCGTCACCACCGATAACCCAAACGGATTTCTTGATGAGGTAATCAGCACATTCGTTGAGTAATTTAGCTTCTTCGCTGTTCATTGTAGCCAACTTCTTGCGTAAAGCCTCAACATTGTCGCGCTGAGCATCAATTTCAACATCTGTTGATTGCGGGTTAGATAAGATTTTATCAGCAATATCGCCGAGTTCACTCTTCATATTTTCCAATAAATATTTAGCCTTAACTTCACTTTGGTCAATAGAAATGCGCATACCTAAACCGAATTCCGCATTATCTTCAAACAAAGAGTTAGACCAAGCCGGACCATGACCCTTTTCATCTTTACAGTAAGGGGTTGTCGGCAAGTTACCGGAGTAAATGGAAGAACAACCTGTTGCATTGGCAACAACCATTCTATCCCCAAAGAGTTGCGTTAACAACTTAATGTAAGGTGTTTCACCGCAACCGGCACAAGCACCGGAAAATTCAAACAACGGCTTAATCATTTGCGTTGTCTTCGGCAAGTTTTTAACAACTTCGGTACGTTTTACATACGGCAAAGTTTCAAAGAACTTCCAGTTTTCTTTCTCGGCTGCCAAATGGTTTTCAATGTGATCCATATTGATAGCGTGCAATTCCGGATTTTCCTTATTCTTAGCCGGACAAGCGGATGTACACAAACCGCAACCGGTGCAGTCTTCAGCAGAGATTTGCAAGATAAATTTTTTACCGGCAAATTCCTTACCTTTGTAGTCTGCAAATTTCAAGGTCTTCGGTGCATTGGCAAGCTCAGCTTCATCAGCCACTTTCATACGGATAACACCGTGCGGGCAAACGATAGAACATTTACCGCATTGAATACAGGTATTGGCATCCCAAACCGGAATTTCGGTTGCAATACAACGCTTTTCATATTGAGTTGTACCGGTCGGCCATGTACCGTCAACAACTTCCTGTAATTCGGAAGTAGTAATGCTATCACCTTTATCGGCAATCAATTTTGCGGTCAAGCCCTGAACAAACTTCGGAGCTTCGGCCGGAACCGGTGCCAACAGGTGGAATTTAGAAGTAACATGGTCAGGGTAGCTAACCTCAAACATATGTTCCAAAGAAGCATCAACTGCGGCATAGTTCTTTTGAACGATGGCATCGCCCTTCTTGGAATATGTTTTCTTAATCGCGGCCTTAATCTGAGCAATCGCTTCATCTTTCGGCAAGATGTTGGAAATTGCAAAGAAGCAGGCTTGCATGATGGTGTTAATACGTGCACCCATACCGGTTGCACGAGCAACTTCAACCGCATTGATGGTGTAGAACTTCAATTTCTTGGAAATGATTTGTTCCTGCACTTCAATCGGTAAGTGATCCCAAACTTCTTCATGCGGATACGGTGCATTCAAGAGGAATGTAGCCCCCGGTTTAGCGATATGTAAAATATCAACCTTGTTCATAAATTGGAATTGGTGACATGCCACAAAATCTGCCTGGTTAATCAAATAAGCCGAACGGATCGGATTATCGGAGAAACGCAAGTGAGAAGTCGTCATAGAACCGGATTTACGGCTGTCATAAACGAAATAACCCTGTCCGTATTTACCGGCATCTTCGGCAATAATTTTAATAGAGTTTTTATTAGCACCGACCGTACCGTCAGCACCCAAACCGAAGAATACGGCGCGAACAACATCATCAGGTTCAACGTCAAATGTTGCATCATAGCTCAAAGACTTGTGGGTAACATCATCGGTAATACCGACCGAGAAACCGTTAATCGGTTTTGAAGAAACGGCATTATCAAACACAGCCTTAGCCATAGCCGGTGTAAATTCTTTAGAAGAAAGACCGTAACGACCGCCATAGATTTTCGGTAAAGACTTAATTTTACCGTTAGCAAAAGCTTGTGATAAAGCAGCCACAACGTCTAAGTATAAAGGTTCACCCAAAGAGCCGGATTCTTTTGTTCTATCCAAAACAGAAACCGTCTTAACCGTTTCAGGCATAGCCTTAAGCAAAGCTTCAGCCGGGAACGGACGATAAAGATGAACTTTTAATACACCGAGTTTAGAACCGTGAGCATTTAAATACTCAATAGCTTCTTCAACTGTTTCAGCGCCGGAGCCCATAACCACGATAACATTTTCGGCATCTTTAGCACCGGTGTAATCAACAATATGATACTGTCTGCCGGTAATTTTAGCAAACTTATCCATTTCTTCTTGAACGATTCCGGCAACGGCATCATAGTATTTATTTGCTGCTTCACGTCCTTGGAAGAAGACATCCGGATTTTGAGCCGTACCGCGAATAACCGGTTTTTCAGGCTTTAATGCATGTTTAGCGGCAAATTTATAGTCAACGCCTTCAAGCATAGCACGCAAATCATCATCAGAGATGAGCTTAATCTTTTTGATTTCATGAGAAGTACGGAAACCGTCAAAGAAATGCATAAACGGTACGCGAGAACGTAAAGTTGAAGTCTGAGCGATAGCAGCCATATCATGAGCTTCCTGCACGGAGTTAGAGCAAAGCATGGCAAACCCGGTCTGACGACAGCTCATAACGTCTGAGTGGTCGCCGTAAATAGACAAAGCATGATAAGCAAGTGAACGAGCCGCAACATGCATAACAAACGGAGAAAGTTCACCGGCAATTTTATACATATTCGGGATCATCAACAATAAGCCTTGCGAAGCCGTAAAGGTTGTTGTCAAAGCGCCTGCCTGCAAAGAACCGTGGCAAGCACCGGCAGCACCGGCTTCAGATTGCATTTCTTGAACGAACGGAACCACGCCCCAAAGGTTTTTCTGCTTAGCGGAAGACCAAGCATCAGCCCACTCACCCATCGGAGAAGACGGGGTAATCGGGTAAATAACGCAGACTTCGTTCATACGGTGAGCAACAGAAGCGGCCGCTTCGTTACCATCCATCATTTTCATTTTAACATCTGACATTTATAAATATCCTTAAAAATTTCTATAAGTTTTTGAATCGGCAAACAAAGAAAAACACGTGTCAATAGCAGTAATGACCGATTTTCCCTCCCTTAACCGATTCTTCTTGTTTTTTGACGGGCAAAAGGTAACATACCGCCCGTAAAATGCAAGCATTATTTTAAATTTGCGCGATTTTATGAGATAAGCGGATTTTAATACTTGCAAAATAGTTTTACTCGTTTAAGATAGTTCCGTATCGGGAGAATATTATGGCAAAAAAAATCAGCAGAAGTAAAAAATTATATCGTGTCTTAAGAAAGAAGTGGTTTAAGCCCGCGTTATATACGTTGGCATTGAGTTTTCTCTTATACTACGGCATTTCCAATCTGGTGATGGAAAAGCGCGCCGCCGAAAAGACTTTACCGCGTTTTGTCATTACCCGCGTGTCAAATACTTTTGATGAAACCGAATTTACGCATTTGCTCCTAACCGTTCAGGAAATGAACAAAACACCGGAAATTTTATCGCAGTTGAAAGACTACATCAATCAGGATAATCCGGACAATTATACCTTATATCTGGAAAAAATGTTAAACAGCATGAACTGGGCGCCGCAAGCCTTTTATTCCCGTGTTCATAAGATGTTTGATATGTATGAAGTTTATGACCGGATTAACCGTATGGAAGAAACCATTTCATTTTTAAATACCGAAGTGGAAGAACGCCGCCTGCCCTCGGAGATTTTAGAACAAGTCCGTGTTTTGCAACAAGAAGAAGAAAATATAAAAACCGAGCTTTCCGAAAAAGAGTGGACATTCATTAAAAACTACGCCGGTGTTATCTTGCATTTAAGAAAAGAAGGTTAAAACAAGCAAAACTTGCTTCGTAATAATAAAATGAAAGCCCCGAACAACCGCGGGGCTTTTTAATTGGTGGTCCGTAGAGGTAACGCTCCTCTGCCACATCCATGTCAAGGATGCATTCTACTTTTAAACTAACAGACCTTGAATGTAATCCCCTACATATCATAAATAAAAGAAAATGCAAGTATTTTTTTGCCGATTTTATGAAAAAGTTAACTTTTAAACTGTATAAAGAGGGTATATATTGGTGACATAAACGTAAGTTAAGCAGAAAATTATGAGCAAAAACATAGATTTCAAAATAGATTACAGCAAGCTGAATTTAATGGACGAATATAACACGGATGAATTAAACTATCCGTTGATATTGTCCGTTCCTCATTGCGGTACGATTTTTCCGGAAGAATTTTTAAAAGCGGTTCAGCCTGATGTGATGACCTTGCGCAAAAACGAAGATATTTTCGTAAAAGATATCATAGAACCGGCAATAAAAGATGGCAAAATACCGGCATTATGCTTAAACATCAGCCGTGTCTTTATTGATGTTAACCGCGCCAAGGTTGAGCTTGATCCTAATATGTTTTACGATTACCCGAAAGATGATTTAGGCTTAAACCAACAACGTTCGCGGTACGGCTTAGGCATTATCCATAAAGTCACCGCTGACAGCCAACCAATTTACGCCGGTTTGATTTCTTATAAGGAAGTATCCGAGCGCATCAAAAAAGTTTATGACGAGTATCACAAACGTTTAAAGAAGTTAACCGAACGCGCCATTGAAAAGTTCGGTTTCTGTTTGGTATTGGATTGTCACTCCATGCCTTCAAAGATTTGCTCCATCATTTCCGAAAGCCCTCGTATAGATATATGCCTGGGCAATTTGTTTGAGCAAAGTTGTCCCAATAAAATAAGTTTCTTTGTAGAAAACGAATTTAGCAAACGCGAATATTATGTTTCCAAAAACCGTCCCTATTCCGGCGCGTACATTACATTTAATTACTGCGAGCCGAGAAAGCAATCATACACGTTGCAATTAGAGATAAATCGTGAGATATACGCTGATGAAGAACATCTCATGAAAAACGATAATTTCACGCGTGTCAGCTATGACATCAGCAAAGTTATCACCAACCTTGCCAACTTTTTGCTGGACTTTTAAATTTTTAGTATTATAACCGCCTCCTGGATTTGTTTCTAAATAAAATTATATTTAAAGACAAGCGGTTAATTTACCCGTGTTTAGGGCCTGTAACAATTGTTACTGTCGGGAGCTGAAAGTTTAAAAACAGGGATGTTCTCTTGCCCTATGGCGGTATTTAGGAAAATAATATCGTGCTAAAAAGCAGTGTATATATGTTGGTCATGATATGTTTATTGACCACACCGACCAGAGCTTATGAAGCATATAAAAATTCCCCCTTTGCTAATTACAAACAACAAGAACGCATAACAGAGATTAAAGCAGAACCAACATCTGCATTGGTTTTATGCGCTCAAGCGGCGAAAATTGCCGAAGCAGACTATGGTATTAAGCCTGAGCTGTTGCAAACCATTGCTTCCGTTGAAAGCGGTCGTTGGGTAAAAAGTGCCGGTAAGCGCATTGCTTGGCCGTGGACTATACAAGCCGAAGGCAAAGGTCATTATTACAAGAACAAAGCCGAGGCGGTTGCCGCCGTTAAAAGTTTACAGGCTCGCGGTATTAACAATATTGACGTCGGCTGTATGCAGATTAATTTGAAGTATCACGGCGAAGCTTTTAAGAATATAGAAGAAGCATTAGAACCTGCAAATAATGTTGCTTACAGTGCCAAGTTTTTAAAGAAATTATATAAGAAAAACGGCAACTGGCAAAAGACGGCCATGCAATATCACTCCAAGAATCACGGCAAAGGGATGATATATAAAAGCCGTTTAGAAAAGCATTATGCCGAATACATTAACCCCGAAAGTAATATGACATTGTTTTAAGAGGTGTCTCTGACACTGCCCCCGCGGCATGAGCGGCACCCGCCGTGCAGGCGACGACCGCAAGGTCGTTTGGCGCCTTGCCTTGCATTAAGAATCATTTTTGCGAGGCAAAAATGATTGCAAGGCGCCATTTTAATTAAAGAAACACTATACAGAAAAAAAGTTCTCCACAGCACGCGTTTGAGCTTAAGGGTTGCTCACGCGGCTATGGATAACTTTTGCCCTTCCCCCCTCATTCGGCGAAGCCGTTTAAACTCGTCATACCACCCAAAGCGCCAGTCTTTTGGTTAAGGTATCTTCTTTATTGTTCACTCCCCACAAGTGGAGAGCCGAAGGGGCAAATACTGCAAATTTAAATACGGAGAGAGTATTAACCGTCATCGCTCCGAGCGCAAGCGAGGTCAAGCGATCTCCATGACAATAAAAAAGGCCTTCGTCACCACGAAAGCCTTTTTTTTTACACCCTATACAATATCCCTTACCACGGGTCTTTATATTTCAACGTCGGGTCATTCAAACGCTCAACGTAACTTGAGCTTGCCGCATCAACATTTTTCTGACCGACTTGACGCAAAGTTGCCGAGTTATCATTAACCGCACCAATCTGGTCAATTTGGTCAACCAATTCTCTCCACTCACCGCTATTAAATTTAGATCTGTCAAAATAGCAGTAAACGGTTGCATGTCCTTCCAACGTATTGGTCGGTACCGGGAAGAAGTTCCAAACATAAGAACCGGCTAAAGCATCTTGCGGATTATCCTCACCGTTACCTTTACCTTCGTTATAGTTAGAAAGTACCGGTGCTTCAATACCCCAAGCCTGTTGCCAAGATTCGGTATCATAGAGGAAGCCCATATATGCATCCCAACCGCGCTTATCCGCTCTCGGACTGATGGTTGTCTTCAACCATGTATTCTGCTGGAAGTAAAGCGGTTCAGCCACTAACGGCCAACTTTCTTCACTACCGCCACGATCATCCTGTGTATAGCGCCACGGCTCATAGTTAGCACCGATACCGCCACCACCGGCGTGTGATCCGTGGGTATTAACATCAGATGTTGTGGTAGAACCCTCAGAAGTCGGGTGAATAGCGTTATAGCCCCAGAACCAACCTTCCGTTCTGGCTCTTGTACGCATCTCAAAGCTTTCATGTTCACCGCTAGCCTCTTGATAGGTATAGCTGCTGACTTCATGTAATTTCGGATACACAATATCCAAATTTGTACCGGCTTTATTGATAATCTGTGCCTGCCTCGGGAATGGGTTAACCACCCAACGACCGGTTCTCTCCGTACCGCCGGAACGACCGAGATTATTAGATAAAATCAAGTCACCGCCCTGTCCCATATTAAAGGAAATCGGAATAATGGTAGCTTGGTTCAAATACCCCGGAGGACAAGAAGCATACGGAACGATACCGATATACGGATGCGCCCATTTACTCATATCTTCCTCTTGGCATTTATCCCCTTCGCTTTGATTTTCTCTACAGTTATTAACGAGGTTATAAACACCTTTCAAGACATAATCCGGCAACACATCACTCAAACGCGCGCCACCACGGGTTGTGAGCTTAATATCATGCATAACCGAAGTATATGCCGGATTAACCATATATTGATCATAAGCTTCACCACCTTCATAACCGGTAGGTCTGTCAACCGTAGGCACCATCTTACCGGTATTGGTAATAAATCTGTTTGCCTTAATATAACCAAACCCTTCATCAGCGGCATAAGCATCAGCATTAGAGCTGACACTCGGCTCAAATTCAATCGCACCGCGACGAACATAGATAGAAGCATCATCTGTTACCCCTGCCGCACTGGCTGAACCGGAAATATCAGACGGGTTAATTTTTAACATCGCAAAATAAGCATCTCCGTTTTTGGCATATTGACCGAAACTGCTGTAAGAGTTCTGTTCTCTACCCCAAACCTGTACATATTCCGGATCAATTTCTAACATAGCATGCTGATCATGCCCGTTTTCTCTATCCGCACGGTTATCCAAATTGGAAGCGACATGCATGACGTGATTACCCTCAACATGGAATGTTCCGTGAACTTGTACATTAGCATCGGAAGAACCGTTATTCTGCCCGTTCGGCATAACCTTAAAGATAGCCGAGCTTTCATCACTTTCAACCGAGAAATCAACATATCTGGTGCGGATATCTGTATCATTGGCATAAAACTGTACATTAGCCGAGCCGTCTTCTACCCCTTTGGTTTGGATACTGAATTCGCCGGCTTTTGCCTCAACCGCATTGGCGTATGTCTCAGCATTACCCGGCTGTCCTTTAACCTTTAAGGCATCTTTTTGCAGATTAACAACACCTTCTCTGCCATCAATCTTGGTATAAACATTAGCCAAAGTTGAACCGACCATATAAGCAGCGCTGGAGTAACCGCCGGTACTTGCCGAAGCGATAAAGAAGAAGTTATCATCATTTCCCATATAAGCGGTATTATCGGTCAACTCAATACTGGCTCCTTCCAAATCACGCAATGTAACTCTTGAAGAGTCGGCATAAAACATGGTATCGGAACTGCTGTCCTCTTTAGTAAAGGCTTTATTCTTTGCCTTATCACGATTTCTGATAATAACACTGTCGTCATAGGCATTAAGCCATGCTGCGCTGGAATTATGCAAATAATCGGCAAAATTTTCAAAACCGGCATGAAGCTCTTGCAAACCGGCTTTCTTAAACCAAGCTTCTCTGGCCCATAATAATCTGTCAACCCAAGCCGAGCCTGCAACACCTAACACGAACGAACTGCGGGAATAAACGCCGTCACCGGATTCCGGTGCCATCATATCACCTTTACCCATATAGGTAGAACCTAAAATATCTGTATAACGTGACATCAAAGCCGTACCGCCTTCCAACTGTCCCGGAACGGAATTTGAAGAACCGAACCATTGGTCAACCAATGTTTCACCGCCGTAATTTGTACCGTCATAAGTTGTCCCTACTCTGTTCGGATTAAAGACACTGACCTGACCGCCACGCAAAGAAACTCTGTCCACATTACCGTAAATCATGTTGGCATCATCTGTTTCATCATCTTTACCGACCGAGAATATACGTTGGTCACCGCCGGCACCGGCCGCCGCAAAATCAGGCGCTCTTAAAATATGTACTTCAGAACTGGAATCATTACCGGAAGCGATTAACCAATCCCCACCTTTACCGGCAGTTAAAACACCGCCCATATCGTTAATGATGGTTTCCATCTTCACATCAGATGAAGAACCGCCGTTAATATGAACAATACCGCCTTTAGCGTTGATATATGTTTCAAACGGAGGATTTGCCGCATCAGCCCCGCCCAAATCCGTCGGGCTGTTCAAACGCAATACATTATATTCGCCCTCGGTCAAAGCGTGGATAAAAGATCCTTCACCGCGAACGGAAGATGATGCCCCGACCAAAAATTCAAACGTACCGCTATCCGCATCTTCATGTTTTGCTTCTCTGGCCTGCACAAAATCATCCATCATCGTCACACGGCTGACATCAGCATTTTCCGCTCTGAAGATACTCAAATTAGCCGAAGCCGTAGAGCTGGCACTTTCATTGGCTTTTTTCACAAATTCAATTACATCATAATTGGCAGGATTTCTATCCAAATCAAAAACTTCTGTCCCCGGTGCACTTTCACGGAACAACCGGAAGTTTTCATTTAAAGCCGATAAGTTACCGTAAATCCACGCCGCGCCGCTGTTGCCCTGATTAACCAAGGCATTATGATCCGGTGACATAGCATCTAAAGTACCTTTATTATCATAGAGGAACGGCTTACCGATATACAAATCCGCCACATTCGGATCACATAAATTTTCCACATCGGAAGAAGATGAACCGCCGCCGCTATGTCCGCTTTGTGCCATAGCTTTGGTACAATTTGTGTTAACCATCAATTTTCTTAAGTTAAAGATAGAATAGTAATCATTGGCATTACCGGACCATTTTGTTTCTTCGTGGTGTCCGCCCATATAAAGGTCTGTAACCATGGTGTTATGATAATCATGTCCTTCACCCGGCACACGATATAAGAATTTTTCACTATCCATTGAAGACATGGTAACCGGCTCGTTAGAAGTAACCACCAAAGAGTTTTCAATAACAGAGTCATTATCAAAAGCCATTTCTTCAATCATGTCATGGTCTAAGTGCCAAGCACCACCGGTACCGAAAATTTCCACATTACTGCTGTTGCCACTGCCGAAAGGTGATGAAACCGTACCACCGTTAGCACCGACCAAAGATGCCACACGCGCCGCACGTTTTTTACCCAAATCAATCAAAGTCGGATAAACAATATAAGAAACAAGGGCATCTTTATCACGGTGAACATAAACTTTCGGCGCACCGTAATTTTTAAGATCGCCCGGTGTATAACCAAACGGAACAAAGGAAGAATAACCGAGCTCAAAATAGTTTGCCGTATTATCGTCATAAGCAATTTCCACCGTATTATTGGCCGCTGAAGATGTTTCCTGCATCAAAAGGGAATAGTTTGTCTTCATAAACGTATCAATAATACTGTTCATGGTACGCGCCTGACTGGCAATATTGATATCTTGAATTTCCTGCAAACGCTCGGCAGATTTTTTATAAAGAGTCGGTGTAACCAGGGCAATCAACCCGAGCATAGCGATAGCTTCCACTAAGAGAGTGCCTCGCTCTGCTGTTCTGTCATTTCTCACCATCATAATCGTTCTCCCTATAATTAAACCTTAAAAATGTCTGATGTGAAACAGGCAACCTGAATCACAAATATTGTTTCCGTCTTTATCTTGAAAGAAGTTTCTATCAAAAATCGTATTCGGCAATGTCCAAACCGAACGGTTTTTAAGCTCTTCCGGATAGAATTTAGCATCTCCTTCTTCGCCGGCGTGTTCTTCTTCCCAAGCTTCCATCTCATCGGCATAAACCGGCGGGAAGTTAATTTTCCCCTGAAACTGCCAATTGCTACCGTCCCAGTGAATAATGCCGATATTATCGGTATAGTTTCTATCAACGATCGCGCGCATAAAATCAAGGCTGACCCCTAAATGAATACGGTTCAGCCAACGTGAATCCATTTTTCTGTAAGTAGCAATGTAATTTCGTCCTTTATTGCAACAAGTACCCAAAATCGGATGATTACCTTCGCCGTCATCAACCGTTTCATCAACATCCGGCGTGCATTGTTTTACATTTTCTTTTTGCAATTCTTTATCCGGACAAATAACCTTGGTAACCATCATCTTGCCGTCATAAAAACGTCTGCCGGACAAGAGATAGTTATCGGCATAATTTTTCTCATAATCACCGCCGCCACCGCCGCCGCTTTCTTCCTCCTCACTGCGCATATAAAAGATTTTCGGTGTGGTATTATTGGCATTTTGCTTATAAAAGAGGGTTGTATTTCTGTTTTTCGCAGTTAAGCGGGAATTTTCATAATCGGCATAAACAATATCCCCCGGCAAAGTCCATGAGATATCATATTCCGTTCCCTCATAGGTCCTACGATTTATTCTACCCAAAAGGGCAGCCGCCGCATCATCTTGGAACAAAAACCTGTACACGATACCCATAGCTTTTTTGCGAGCGACATCACGGTCATAATCAGCTCTAGCGGATAAATTAAACCCGTAGATAGCAGAAATAAAGGTGGCCAATAACATCAACAAATACATATGGTTCTCCGTACATAACATATACAGGGCAACATCTCGCCCGAATATAGGACAGTATATCACATTTTAAAGCAAAAATCAAGCAAAAATCTGCTTTTTTGAGCATATTTAACATACCTTTTTTTGCTAAATTTTTCGTTAATAAATTCACATTTTCTGTTGAAAAATAACACAAAGCATACTAGATTACCCCAAAGATACTAATAGGAGGTTTTAGAGATGGATATAACCGCACAAACTTTAGCTGAGACCACCATCAAAATGTTGGGAGACCGCTGGAAAGTCCAGATAATTGAATGCTTAATGGACGGCACCAAACGTTTCGGTGAATTAAAACGCGAATTGGGTTCCATAACCCAAAAAGTTTTAACCTCTAATTTAAGAATGTTGGAAGAAAACGGCATTTTGGTTCGTCATGTCTATGCCCAAATACCGCCTCGGGTTGATTACACGCTGACAAACTTAGGTTACAATCTGCGCCCGGTCATAGATTCCATGGTTGCATGGGCAGAGGAATACAGAGATGCATTGGTCAATGAGTTTAATCAAAGGCTTAACGAAGGCAAAGAAAAGATTGAACAAACCCGCACCCAGTTAAGCAACACCCTCGCCGAGAGTAAAATAAAATTAGAAAATAAAATCAAAGAATTAAAAGGCAGCTTTTAAGTAAAACATTAACGCAAAGCACCACGACAAACAAATCAGCTACGGGCTTGGATAGCGAGAAAAAATCCCCCAGCAGCGTACGACAATATAAAGAGATAAAATTTTGTGAAATAACCGCGGGAGCCCACCGAGGCACACGAGCGTACAATTAGAAGGCAACAAGTTGCCCGTGACGCGCCGAAGAGCGGCTTTCTCACAGCGATTTGACCGCGCTTTAGCACCCCCTACCTTGAAGCACGGCGGATGCGGTCATTTATGGCCAGTCCTAATCCTTCATATGGGATGGGGGCCATGGCGATACGCGGAAATTCCGTCTGTTTATCCGCCTCCCGCAGATATTGGAACAAATGTGCCGCCGCTTCACGCAAATCTCCGCTCTCGCTCAAGTTCATCTGTGCGGACGGGTAACCGGCGCCGAAACCGATAAAAAGTTCATCATCAAGAGGCTCAGTTACGTTAATCCGAAGTTTTTTGGACGGCGCATAGTGTTTAAGGAGTTGCCCCGGCGAAGTCGGCTTATCAGGATTACCGTCAGAAATTAAGACGGTTTCATTTAAGGCCAATTCCAATTCCTCTTTGGTAATTCCCCCTGCCCGTAACAACACGGCTTGAGGCGTTGTCAAATCAAGAATAGTTGATTCCACGCCGACAGTACAAGCCCCACCGTCTAAAATCATATCCACCCGTTCGCCCAAGCTGTCATAAACAGCGGCAGCCGTTGTCGGCGAGAGCGTTTGTGAGCGGTTAGCAGACGGGGCGGCAATCGGCACACCGGATTTTTCTATTAAAGCCAGAGCCACCGGATGATTCGGACATCTGATCGTCATTGTTTTCAAACCGGCACACACCAAATCAAGCGCCGGATTGGTATCTTTACGCGGTAAAACAAACGTCAACGGCCCCGGCCAAAATTTTTCAGCCAAAAACAAAGCCCGACTATCTGCCACGGCATAATTTTGCAATTCCTCGGGGTGCGCGATATGAGAAATCAGCGGATTAAACGTCGGTCTGCCCTTAGCTTCAAAAATAGCGGCAACCGCGTGTGCATTATAAGCATCAGCACCCAAACCATAAACAGTTTCAGTCGGAAAAGCAACCAGACCGCCGTTTTTAATAACCTCGGCCGCCGCAACGATATGTTTTTCATCAGCAGTAAAAATACCGGACATAACATCCCCTTTGTTAAACATAATTCTGCACATTAACACCATAAAAAGCATTGTCAAGCCGAAAAATTTAACCTTTTTTTCACGAGTTTGAAAGATTATATGCTAAAAAGAGATATGCATAAGGGAGAGAATAATGGCTGAGATAACATTTAATCAAAATCGTGGCGAAAGCATGGTCAAAGTTTTACTGACCACCAAAGAAGAAAGCTTAAATTACGGTATTACCGGCGGTATTATCAGTCGTGCCTCGTTTAACAAGCTTAAAGCCTATGTGGCGCGTGAAGATGAAGACAAAGCAAACAAATCCGCGCTTTTAAGCTTAGATTTAATCAATGAAATCATATTTTTGATACGTTTCAACATTGATGACACCCCGCTTGAAATAGAAAAGACCGCGGCACGATTATATGCCAAAATTAAGAATTATGAGAGCGTTACCATTTATGCCAGACACCTGCCGAAAACAAGTTTTAAGGCGCAGGATATGGTAAGCGAGATGGGATTAGGTTTTGAACTTGCCTCATATAGTTTTGATAAGTATAAGACCGATAAAAAGCCGGAAGATTTTCCGAAATTGGAAGCCATCCATTTTGTTTCTAAAGAAAAGTTGGATAAAAAGGCCTACAACAATACAGCCGCATTGGCAAATGCCGTCAGATATGCCAGAGATTTAACCAACGAACCGGCAAACGAATTAACGCCGGCAATATATGCCGCAGATGTTAAGAGATTAGAGCATTTAGACTTAAAGGTAACTCTCCTAAACAAAGAAACCTTAAAGAAAAAAGGTTTTAATATGTTGCTGTCGGTTGCCCAAGGCTCAGCAAACGAACCTTATGTTTGTGTTATAGAATACAACGGCAACAAGAAGAAAAAAGGCTATGATGTTGCCTTAGTCGGCAAAGGGGTAACGTTTGATTCCGGCGGTATATCCTTAAAACCCGGTCGCGGCATGGCTGAAATGAAACAAGATATGGCAGGCTCGGCAGTGGTTGCCGCCAGCTTGAAAGCCGCCGCCCAACAGAAATTAAACTTAAATATTGTCGGGGTTATCGGTCTGGTTGAAAATATGCCCTCGGGCACAGCCACCCGCCCCGGCGATATTGTGACTTCGCTTTCCGGTAAAACCGTTGAAATCTTAAACACGGATGCCGAGGGAAGACTGGTTTTGGGCGATTGCTTAACCTATGTGGAACAGACCTACAAACCTGAAAGAATAATAGATATTGCCACCTTAACCGGTTCCATTGTCATGGCTCTCGGTTCCGAAATGGCGGGTTTATTTACCAATGATGACGTTCTTGCCGAATTATTGAGCATATCCGGCGAGCAATCCGGCGAAGAGCTGTGGCGTTTGCCGATGACGGATAATTACCGCAAAATGGTTAAGTCGGATATTGCGGATTTAAAGAATTTATCTGAAACAAGAGGCGCCGGCTCTATCACTGCCGCCTGTTTCTTGGAAGCCTTTTTAAAAAATAAAACCCCATGGGCACATTTGGATATTGCCGGTATGGATTTAGTCTCCGCACCGAAAGATTTATATACCAAAGGAGCCAGCGGGTTCGGCGTATTGTTGTTAAACAAGTTTTTAAGAAATCTTTGTTAAGCCTGTCGGGGCTCCCGACTGCCCCGCGCAGAGCGGCACCCGCCGTGCAGGCGACGGCGTAGCCGTTTAAGGCGCGCTGTATAATTAAAAAAATTTTGCCTTGCAAAATTTTTTGCGCGCCTTATTATTCTTTCCATAAAAAAACAAATCAGAGGAATACGCATGACCACTGCCCCGATTATCATTTTAGTCAAACCGCAATTAGCCGAAAATATCGGCATGGTTGCCCGAGCCATGAAAAACTGCAATGTTAAAGAATTGCGCGTGGTTGCTTCCGAGCAGTCGCCGACGGCGGAAATTGCCTTGCGTGCTTCCTCAAAATCCGAAGAAATTTTGCAAAATGCCAAAATCTATGAAAACACCAAAGAAGCCTTGGCAGATTTAGAGGTTGTCTATGCCGCAACCGCCCGCCCGAGGCATCAGGTCAAAGAGGTGATGACGGCAGAATATGCCATGCAACACACACCGGAAAATAAAAAACTCGGTGTCATGTTCGGCTGTGAAAGAACGGGGTTAGAAAACGAAGATATCTCGCTTGCCGATAAGATAATAGAAATCCCGCTAAACCCGGAGCATTCGTCGTTAAACTTGGCACAAGCGGTTTTAGTCATCTGCTATGAGTATTATAAGACGACCATCAATGTTAAAGGCAATCGCTTCATCACCAACGGCGGCAAAGTTGTAAATAAAGAAAAATTATTCAATTTTCTTAATCACTTAGACAACAAAATTAAAGCAAATCCTAAAATAAAACCGGATATGACTGAAACCCTGTTGCGCAACGTTAATAACATCTTCACCCGCGCCGAATTAACCGAACAGGAACTAAACTCCCTCTACGGCATTGTCAATATTTTAAGCCAGAAAGATTAACTTCTTTTGTTTTCATCGCTCCGAACACGGTTTTGTGTCATTTGTGCAATCATTTCACCACACCTCGGTGCAATCTTTTTCATCGTAAACTTAATCAGCTTACGCGCAGATTTTTTCGGCACAAACGACAGCGGAGACACATAAGAAAGCGCCTTTTTAATAAAACTGCTGTCAGGGCTCTCTCTTAAAGCCGCTGCATAACCATTCTGCACATTATTATCCGCCAGTCTGCCCAAAATAACCGCTTTCTTAAACACCTCAACATCAGTTGTCATATCAAATTTTTCCGCTATTCTGGCCACTGTCAGAATACCTTTGGCATATTTTCCGAGCTGCGGCTCTTTGCCCGCCATCTCTTCAAAAATCTTCGGCAAAGAAACCTTTTGTTTCAGTTTTTTCTGCCGAGCGCCCTGCTCCACGACTTTATACAACAAAGCCCCGACCTGCCGCTTATCTTCAGCACCGTATTTTTTCGGATCCATTTGCGCAAATAATTCCTTCGCCACTCCTTTGGCAAAATGGAATTGTCCTTCTGTTGTCTGTAAAGCTTCAAGCACGTCATCAGATTTCATCTTTGGCGGCAAGTGTGTCAACACACCGTAAATATTGCTTTCTTCCAAAACCTTTGCCATCATCAACTTACCGCAAGACTGTGCCAACTGCGCTTCTTTTGTCATCACAGAAGAATTTTCCGGCTCAATCACCGAATAAATCAAAGATTCAGTCATTGCCGCTTTCATTTCCGGTGATTCTTTATTAAATGGCACACCGTCGCCCTGTAATATGGTTTCTTTAAATCCCTGATAAATATTCTTATCCAATTTATGTTTGCCGTTATTAAGTGCCTGCATTAAACAAACACCGAGTTCCTGCGGCGGTATTTCCTTATGAAAATCGGTTAAAGCCAGAAGTCCGCGCTGAAATTCGCTCAAATACGGCGGTATGGATTTCCCCTCTTTTATTTCCTGCTGATAAAACTCGGTCACACCTTTATCAATCTCGGCACAAAGCACACTGGCCGGTGTATTTTCGCCCCCTCTCATCAGCGTTTTAACCGTATTTGCCAGCACGGTTCCTAAAACCTGCTTTTCTTTTTCGGTCGGTTCCACCACACTGACGGAACCGGTATCAAACACTCCAATCGTATTGGTTGCGGTATCAAACTTATACTGTCCGGCATGGCGGTCAGAATCAAAACGCTCACCGGAGAGCATATTGGCAAGTTCCATGGTAAAGACAGCCTTAGCAACAGATTTTTTATAGGGCTGTTTTAAATCCTTAAAATCAGTTCCTTCGGCTTTTTCCATAGCCGCCCATGTTTTGCCGCGTGCTTCCCAATCCATAACATTAACCTTAAAATCAATACCGTCCGCGTTTGCCTTATCCGGATAAAGCTTTTGCGCATCACGAAGTTGCTGTTCGCCGATATTAAGATTTGTTTCCACCATAACCATAGAAGCGGCATTATCCACCAAACGTTTGAAAGACTCAATCCCCGGAAATTCATCTTTCATTTTATTGAGCATATTTTTGTAAACCGCAAACTCTGCATCTGCCAGATCTTTAGAACCCTGCCGCATAATTTTGATAACCTTATCCTGTCCGTTACCGTCTTTCATATTATAGGTTACAAAGAAAGAGGCCGAACCGAGCAGTTTACCGATTTTGCCATGTGTCAACGCATCATTTTCATGGGCATTATCAAGCCAGTCAAAAACTTCCCATCTCGCCGGCGGATTAGCATTGTTTTTTGCATTTTGCATCTCATCACGGATAAAATCCGGCACATCAGCATAAGAGCTCATTGCCTGCGCCAGTTTCACCCCTGCCGGACCGGAATTTTCCAAAAACAGCCTTAACCCCTGTGCCAATGCCCGTTGCTCTCTACTATACGGGCTTTTACCATCATCAAAAGTAACCGTCTTATTATTTGCCGCCGCATACATCGCCGAAAGATAAAAACAACGTTCGCTCCCCTCACGCGAAGAAACATAAGCCTTTAAGAATTTTTTACCCATATTGCCTAATTGACCGGCATCATGAAACAATTTATCCGCCACCAAATCAAAATGCTTTTCCCAATTGTCACTTTCGCTGATTAGGTTAATAATAGCCCCTTTTACCTCCAGCGGCGCCGCATCAAATTCTTTTTTAGCCATCATCAGATATTGCGGTGTTAACATATTCAGATATTCACCAATATGATCATGCACATAAAGTGTACTGCCCCTGTAACCGGCATTTATCACACTGCTGCGAAGCATGGATAATGCCGTTTGAGTATCCTCTTGCGAGCCGCCGCTCAACAGATAATTGATAACATCTTCCCGCCGAACAACTTCATTTTGCATCAACATGGTCAAACCATCTAAACCGTATGCGCCGGCAATCAGTTTTTTATCTTGCGTATTGATTTTCGGTGGGTTAGGTTTAATCACCTGACAAAGTTCCTTCTGAGCCAATGTAACTTCTGCCAATTCACGCAAAAATTGATGCCGGTCAATTTCGGACACATTGTAGGTTTCATTCATCAGTTTTATTGTCTGTTCAAAATGTGTCGTAAAATTCGCTCTGTCATGGGGCGAAGCTGTCATATCATTATAGCTGCTGTTTTCCTTGTGAAATTGCTTAACCGCTAAAGATATGACCCTACCGCGTATCTCCGGATCCGGAATACGGTTATCATTGTTTAAAAGTTCCAAATAGAGGTTAAGCTTCGGTTCCGGCGCATGTTCAATTTCCTGCAACAGACCGCCGTTACCGTCTTTACCGACCAGCGTTTCAAAGTAATGAATTTTCGCCTCATCAAACAAATCATTTTTGGTAGCGACTAAAAAGAGAGATAAACGGTCATTAAGGGTAATATCTTTGTTTTCAAAATCCGGTCCGACAACCTTCCAAATTTGCTCTTTAGCTTTTCTAAGTTCTTGTTCTTCAACTTTGCGGTTAATTGTATTCCCGACTGCCGCCGCATAATATTTCAGTTTATCCTGCACAGAAGCTTGCTGATAAAGGGAAAGTGCCACATTTTGCAATATTTCGGCTTGATTAAATGTTACAAATGGATTTTGTAATCCCGCACAAATCTCATAAAATCTCTCGGCAAACGGCGCCTCTGTCATACCCTCGGCAACCGTTCCGTCTCCCCAGTTTTTAGGATTATCAATATTTTCTTGAACACGTTGTCTAAGTTGCTCACGAAATTCATCAGGCATGTCATCAAATGATAAAGAAACTTCGTTTAAAGCAAAAGCACTTTCCGTAAGCCATTCGTTTTTTTCAACAATAATCTGGCTTAAATCAATATTCGGATCTTTTTTAAGCAATTCATAGGTGTAATACGTCCTCGTCTTATAATCAAAAAGCTCTTTATAATCTCCTTCTGCTTTAAGGCGATTAAAATAGGCTTCATATTCTTTTTCAAAAGGAAATACAAAATCATCTAAGCTATGCCCCGCTTCAAGATGTTGTTTCAGTTTAATTGCCGAAATTTTACCGACAATGCTTTCAGAAAATATAGCATCTTCACGGCTTAAGAAGGCCTTAGCAATTTTTTCGGTCAGCTCCGGTCGCTTTTCAATTCCCTCACGATGTAAACCTTCCAGCATCAGTTCTATATC
>Ga0310694_10001066_pt1 | contig 32461 bp, 38 predicted proteins | sample 174DNAGHGhighgp2_FD_203884 | JGI IMG/M metagenome (GOLD analysis project Ga0310694, IMG submission 203884) | Sheep rumen microbial communities from Palmerston North, Manawatu-Wanganui, New Zealand - 1742 DNA GHGhigh gp2 (v2) (version 2) | ecosystem: Host-associated > Mammals > Digestive system... | reverse complement strand
TCTTTGCCAAGTACATCGGTATCAAGGGTTCTGACAACCTGATGCACAGCTACAGCGGCTTCAAGCCCTGGAACCGCAGCATAAGCCATGACGCGCTAATCAGCGTGACGGCCACCGCGACCACCGGCTACAGCGGCAAGAACGTGGCCGACGATCTGTACGTAAAGGTCATGTTCCTGCTCAAGTACGCCACCAAGGACAGCCAGAGCGTGTTCAAGGGCTGCACGGACTACAACCTGCAGTACGCGCCTGCTGTGGCCGAGACCGGCGTGACCCGCGTGATCCTCACCAACGCGCAGGCGGCAAACCTCGTGGTTGGCTCCGCGATGATGCTAGGCACGCACACGAGCACGTCAACCGATCGAAATACGGGTTACAACTACAACGTGTTCGACGGGTTGCGCATCCTCTCCATCACCGACTACGACACCGACCACAAGGCCGTCAACTTCGACACGGCCACGACCTTCGACACCGACACGACGTACCTGCTCTCCACCTCGCCGTGGTTCTCTGGGTGCCTGGATGACGTGGAGGGTGACGGTACGATCACCAGCGCGGGCCGCACGAGCGGCAAGGAGCCGTTTAAGCTGCAGGGCATCGAGTGCTCTGTGGGACTCTATGAGGTGCTGGGCAACGTGATCATCAGCGGCGATACCACGCTTGGGTGGCAACCCTGCGTGAATATCGACAGCAAGAACGAGGCTACCAGCCTCACGGCAAACTACACGGCCACCGGGAAGTATATCGCTGCTGGTAGCACCTATCCGCTCTATCCAACGTTTGCCAACGGCCTGCTCTTTGGCACAGATGCTGGCGGATCCACCTCTACTGGCATGTGCGATATCTGCTACATGTCTAATTTGGGGACGGGTAACAGAGAGTGGCTGGGCGTTGGCGACTTGGGCAGCGGCGCTGGCGCTGGCCTGTGGCGTGTGGACGGCAACGTCAGCCTGTCCTTCGCCTGGTGGGACTTCGGCTCCCGGCTCTCTGCCCTTGGCCGTGGCCGCGCAGCGGCCTAGCGGGGTGAATTCGCGCTAGCGAAGAGGGGGCGCAAGCCCCCTAACTCAGATAGCCTTTATACTTAGAACAAGCTCATACATATGAAAGGCAAAGCAATGTACGAAACTAAAAGTGCTACCGAACTGACAGCCATCCTTATAGAGCCTCATGAACCAGAGGCTAACGTATGGCTTCGCAAGAACATACATACCGAAGAGATAGAGATCGAAGAAGGCAATACTCAGATCCTATGGGTTGCCGAAGAGACACATGGTATTCTCTCTCCAGTCCCAACCATGCAATATGTTGAAGACAACTTCAATAGACTATGGCAGGAATTTGATCTGAATGAGAAGACTGACCATGAGCTTATAATGCAAGCACTTCAGTCTTCCGAACAGGCACGAGCACAAGCAGACTTCACGGCAATCATCACTGACACAGAAATAGGGTAACCATAATGAGCATAGAGGAAAAAGCAAAGTACTATTATGACAGAGGTCTATGGACGAAAGACGACCTGAAGAAACTCGTCGCTGCCGGAAAGCTGTCGCAGGCTGCATACAAGCGCATCACCGGAACCACCTACAAGGCGTAAGGCATGGCCCCCTGCTGCCAGGGGGCCATTTCCTAGAACCCGTACAAATCCTCTGGGCGCTTGTTCCTCAGCTTCGAGAACTTCGATGGACGCATGCCAGGAGGCATGTCGTCCCAGCCAAGATCGTCATCGTCACTTAGGTCCCATCCGCCATAGTGCGTCGGCATCTTCCTGCCAAAGCTTGCAGAGGATTCCTCGATGTATGGCACCTGTGCCAGAAAGTCGGCAGCATACCTGAAGGCATCCATGAGGTGCGAGTAGCGGTCATGCTTCGGGTTCGCAGACCAGTCGTCAGTGGATGACAGCTGCCTGTACTCCCAGTTCTCGAAGCATTCCATCAGCCATGAGCATCGCTTGCTGTCTATGATCGCATTGCCAAGCAACGTGCGCCCACGATTGATGCCATCTTGCACATAGGTCCTGTCAAGCTTGTGCCACGTTATGTTGGGAAATGCACGCCTGCATTCCTCGATTGGCGAGGAGCTGGATCCAGAACGGTCCGAGTCCCATGGCAGGCATGCCGCCCTGATGAGATGGAAGTACTCCCTCTGCGCAAGGTCCTGCACGCACTCGACCACTGCCTTCCTGTTGTCCTCATACCAATCAAGAATGAACATCCTGCCATTGTAGTATTGGAAGACTATGGCACTGGTCCAGTCTGTCTGCTTGTCCTTCGACGATATGTCCCATGCCATGTACACGGGCTTGCTGGTGTCGAAGTTCGTCGGGCAGTACCTTCCCTCCTCACGCACCCTCTCTATGCCAGGGAACACGAGGCCAGCGTTGACCGCAAGGAAGTCGCACATGTACTCCTGGCGGAACATGAGGTCGTTTCCCATGGCACGGATATATCGCTGACGTATGTCCTCCAGCAGCTCGTCGCTGAAGATGCGGTTACCATTGGCATCCACCGACTCGTCCGCACGCATGACGTCGACATACACCCTGCCATGCCTGCCGGGCCATGCTTCCGGGTCTGTCTCACCGGTGTACGCCACCAGCCAGTCGGCGGCAGTGTTGTTCATGCCACGAGGGGTGAAGTTCACGTTGACCATGAACCTCTCCTTGTTGGCACGCTTGGCGTCCCAGATTGGCTGTAGGTAGTCGAAGGCGCCACGCTTGTACAGGCTCAGCTCCGAGATGTAGAAGTTGTTGTATGACGAGCCGATCAGTGACTCGCTCTCCTTGAAGCCGATGAACTGCACCATGGCTGGGGCGAGGTCATCAGGGTTGTTCAGCATGAGGACCTGCTGTGCCGTCTCCCTGACGTCGATTATGTTGTCGGGGTAGTCCGACCAATGCTTGCGCCCATCGATGTACTTGTCCCAGATGTTCCTTCGGATCCACTTGTTGTCCAGGCCGACATATGCGGACTGCGTGCCAGGCTGCTGGTATGCCGAGTACAGCGAAAACTGTATGTCATCGGTGTCCTTGCCTGCTTGCCTGTGCCATATCTTGGCATAGTAGTCATACTCGCCAGACAGGCGACGCGCCCAAGCCTCGCGCTGACGTGGCCTGGGCGCATAGTACCTTGGTACCTTTATCGCCATGAGGTGCTACTCCTCAATCAAATGGCAGTTGTCATGCGGGCCACACAGCTCATTGAAGTTGATGCCATTGGACTCGCAGAAGTCTACGAGATTTGCACGTGCCTTCTCGATCTCCTTATCTGCATGCTCGATGAACTCGACGATGTCTTGGGCAGAGGGGCCGACGTTCTGGCACAGCTGCAGGATCATCAGCTCGACAGCAAGGCTCTCTGCCTCCTCGTCACCATCGGAGAACTCCTTGTTGTAAAAGCCATCGCACAGCTTGTCCATCTCGTCAGGATCCAGGGCGTCGGCCTTGTCCTTCATGGTTGCCGCAATGCCAGCCATGGTGGTCGCCATGGTCTTTGCAAGGTTGATCTCGTCGCGCACGGTGAGATATGCGTTGCTGCCGAACACGTCACGCACGATGCCAAGCGCAGACATGACGCCATTGGCAGTACGGTACTTCTGTGCAGTGACGTCAAGCTGTGCGACCAGGTGCTCCTTGGCACCAACCGCCTTCTTGTCACGGTCGTCATACATCTTCCTGATGGACTCCGCCATCTCCTTGGCGACCTTCTCGTTGTCAGCCTCCTCGGTGACAAGCTGCAGCTTGCGATCCTGCTTTGCGTTCTTCTCGCTCATGTCTAGTTCCTCCCCTTCATCCTTGCAAGAATCTGGTCCTGCTCCCATTCCATGGCCTCTGCCACGGACTTGAACTGCGGCCTCTGGCTGCCATTGTCGCCATTGCTGCCAACGCTTGGCGTGTCAAGCGCAGGTCCGCTTGGTCCCTCCTTCGGTGTCTGCGCAGCCTGCTTGGCATAGCGCTGCTGAATGACCCTGACCTGACGGTTGACCGCAGCCAATGCCTTGTTGAGGTCGCAGCTGTAGCCAATGATATCACCATTGGAGTCCGTCACCTCGTAGTCCTCGATGATGGAGTCGAGCATCGAGCGGCGCACCGGGTCAAGTCCGTTGTATGTCGGTGCGAACTCGAGCACGGCGATGCGCGGGTTCTCCTGCTCGAGCAGCTTCTTCGAGTATCCCTCGCATGTGCTGTTGAACTTGTTGGCAAGGTCACGATTGTAGTCGTCAACCCATTCCTGTGCCTGCCTACGCGGGTTGTCACCAGTGAACTCTCGGCCGGTGTCAGGGTTGTAGAAGCGAGGAACGCCGTCACTGTCACGCTTGCAGATGTCTGGGTCATCGATGGTGGCACCAAGCCTGCCGTTGGTATGGCGTGCGCCATGGTTGATGTATGCCTTGGCAACGTCGGTGATGGTGCGCTGGTTGATGTCGTCAAGCAGCTCCTTCTTGAAGCGATCTACGCCCTCCTGAGAGACGTCGAGATCGCCCCAATCAAATCCCTCATCCTCTGCGCCATCTGCTCCTCCAAGATCACCTGGTCCTCCAGGGACTCCCTCAGGGCCAGAGCCGTCTCTGGCAGCAGGCGCAGCGGTATCCTCACCATCGTCAGCCTTGTCGGCATCTGGTAGGTCTGAGTCTCCGCCTTGTACGCCCTCGCCACCGCCACCGTCTCCGGTGTCGGAAGCTGCCTCAGCAGCCTTCTCGTCCTCCCTATCGAGCGCAGCAAATGCCGCAGCCCAAGGGTCAGAAGGAGCCTGTTCCACCTGAGCACCCAGCGTCTTCTCAATACTGCCATCCATCCTGTTCCTCCTTCTCTTCCTCCTGCGGGACCATTGCCTGCAGCCTTGCCATCGTCGTCCTCACCCACTGCTGCCTCAGCTTCTGGTACACCAGTGCCCTCCGTGCGCTCAGGTCCATCTTGCCCATCGGGGTGAAGCTCGTTCCCAACATCTCGACCATCGCCTCGACGTCCCGGCAAGTCAGCAGCTTCGTCCTGATCTTCGTCAGGAATGAGTTCATCTGCTGGACTATCCACTTGTACTCCTCTAGTCTGTCTGCATCCGACAGCTGGTCGGTGAAACGGAGTGCGTCGTATGTGTCGCACAGGCTCTCCCATGAGGCGACGACATCGATGTGCCTGGTTTCCTCATCGACCCAGTCGTAGATGCTACCAACCGATTCCTGCCTGGGCATCGATGCGCTCCTTACGGTTGTGCTCCCTGATGATCGCCTCGGTCATGGGAATGTTGGCAGCCAGGGTAATGCCGTCGATGTAGGACATCACCGGCTTTCCTGAGAAGCGAGGCAGCAGCTCGGGAAACGTCTGCTGGATAAGCGTCTTCAGGCCATAAAGCTGGATGAGCGTGTCCTCTATCTGGATGACCTTGGTCGGGAACGACCAGATGTACCCACGCTCGCCCGAGTTGCCACGCACGACCGGGCACAGCTCCTTGCCAATGCACCAGCTGATCTCCGTGCCGATCTTCGGGAAGGTGGTCTTGGCGATCACACGCTTGGTCGGGTCACGCCTGACTATCTCGTAGTCGCCTACCATCTGCGTGACATCCTCCGGTGCTCCATAGATGCGCTCGCCTGCCTCGAACTCACGCACCTCCATCTCAGGCCCAAGCACCTCGTCATACGCGATGTTGCGCTTTGCATCAGGTCGCATCATGGGCGTGATGAGGATGCGCTTTCCGTACAGCGGATGCGACTCGATGCCACCCTGCGACACGGCGTCGTCCTGGTGTCGCGACATTGTCGCCTTCCTCTTGGGCTTGGGAGCCTCCCACTTCTCGCCCTTGAGCACAGCTGCGATACGCGAGCAACGATGCTGGTAGGACAGGCCGTCTGCATTCAGGCCATGCTCTGCCTCGAGGCGTACCAGCTCGTCCATCTTCATTGCTGTCATTATCGTCCTTCCTCTCTGAAGACCAGGGACAGCTGGAATCCCTCTATCTTTGCGCGTGCCTCCAGCACATCCATGTACATCTTCATTGCGGCAAGCTGCTTCTCCAGCAGCTGCACAGGGCAGGCCAGCTCGAACTCGAGCTCGCCCTTCCGCTTCTTGGTGAGGATGTTCTGGAGCCTTATCATTCGGTCACCAAGCTCCTGGTACTCCTCGACCATCCTGCTCTTATATCCTTCCATCAGTCTCCAATCAATAGGTATGTACCAACGATGTATCAAGTATATCCCTATCTCATTGGTAAAAAAAGACCCCAAGGCACGAATGCCCTGGGGTCTCGACAAGGAAGGTCTCATCATTATACAGGATTCAGCCTGTGCCTCTCCTCGTACTCACGCATTATTGTCTCCTCGTTGCCACCATGATGTGAGTGGATTGCACCACTGGTCGGAATGGTGGTGAGCGGACCATGCTCACGGAACTCCCTCCAGTCAAGCTCGACCTGGAGGATGGTCTCGATCTCATGTGCCAGCTCATGGCGGTCGTACCTGATGACGAAAGTCTTCCTGTACTTCATCTTCGGATTGAACAAGACAAGGTAGGCATGGTCGATGTTCTCCAACACGGCCATGGCATGCGCTATCTGCCAGCGCTCCTCGATCTGCTCCTTCGGCGTGTATGCTATGGCAAGATGCTTCGATGCCTCGTAGCTCTTGACCTCTGCTATGGCTGTGGCATCGAGGATGTTACCATCCATCGGGATGTCCATGGCATCAGGCGAGAAGGCTATCTGCCTGCCATGCACCGACACGAGCTTGTCATCCCACCAATGGAACATCTCGTCGCCGTTCGGATCCATCTCCTCAAGCATGGTGTTGAGCGCATCGATGGCATACGGCTCAAGTATGTGACCACGTGCGGCAGCACCATAGGACACGCAGTCGTCCTCTGTGAGCACGACCATCTTGTCAGCCATCACCTTCAGGTAGTCAAGGTCTGTAATGTCACGCTTGCGTCCAGTCTTGGTAACAGGGATCAATGCCTTGACGTCGCTTGCCGTGAGATACCTCTGCCTCTCACGCATCCAATCAAGGCTGCACCTATGCTCAAGCCTCATTCTTCCTCCTCTGTAAGAATGGTTACCGCCCAACTGTCGAGTTGCTGACAGATGGGCGGCAACCAATGGGACCTATGCTAGAACGGCATGGACTCGTCGTTTTCGTCGTATACGTAGCCATTGCCGACTGGGTCTGCCTGCTGCGCGGGAGGCTCGGTCGTCACGGCAACCGGTCCGCCAAACGCCTGCTGTGCCATGGCTTGTGCGATGCTTGGGTCCATGCCCTGCATCGGCTGCTGGTACTGCTGCATGGGCGGCTGTGCCTGGAACGCAGGTTGAGGCTGCTGTGGCGGCTGCGGAGAATACTGATAGGCAGGTTGCTGCGGCGGCATCGGATTCTGATGGTATGCAGGCTGGTACTGCTGATACTGCTGCTGCGGTACGTTGAGCTGGCCGCCGCTTGCCGCGTTGTTGGCAAACACCTGCGGAGACTTGAACTCTGCGGGCAGGGGCATGTTCAGCTTGAACGGGCCATAGTCATCGATGAGCTGCACGAACCATGGGCGAGGGTTGCCCTGCCCATAGTGGCCCTCCTGCGTCTGGATGCTGATGGTCTTGCCGATGAGATTCATCATGTCGGTGTTGCCAGTCAGCGCGAACAGGTCCATGTGGACGCTCTTCTTCTGCCCCATGCGTGCAGCCCTGCCAGCAGGCTGGAATGTGAACGTCTTCAGCTCGCCCTCAGGGGTGGCGATGGCAATGCGGATGTTCATCATCGGATTGCCATCAGGCCAGAACTGTGGGGCACCAGGCTGTCCGCTCATGGTGTATCCCATCTTCTGCACCTCCTGGATGGCGAGCACGGTTCCGACAAGCTGAGGCGAGTAGCCAGGCTTGTCAGGCTTGGAGTAGTTCCAGCTATAGCTTCCACTGTTGACTGGGTTGATGGACATCGTGTCATCCTCTCTTTCTCTTTGTCTGATACTCTTGCATGGCATCCCATATCTGAGGCGTCAGCCTTGCGGCAGGGATGCCATTCGACACCTTGTTCTTGAAGTACACCGCAGCATTGACTGCATTGCCCATGAGATCGAGCTTCGCATGTGGAAAGTGCTTCACCGGCACGAGCCTGTCAGTCATGAAGTACAGGTGGAAGCTGCCTGGCTTTGCTGGGTCTTCGAGCGTCATGGTCAGGTCACGCAACTGCGTGCCGAACCTTATGACTCCCTCGTCCACCTCGCCATGGCCGACTCCGTCTATGTCCATGACTATGAAGTTTTGATACAGCATGTTCTGTCCGACCCAATGTACCGGGCTGATTGCCGCTGCATCAACCCTGAGCATCAGGTTCGGCTCAAAGCCTGGCCTCCATCCCCACTGGATCATCGGCCTGTTGTCGGCGGTGCATGGGAAGAACCTGCGCTCGCTCCCACGCCATCCCTTCGGAAGCAGCGGAAGGTCGTCGAGCCTCACGGCATCGAACGACGGCTGGCCTGCCATGCTCAGCGTGGGCAGGTTGGTCGGCATCTCGACGACCTTGTTGGTAGGGTTGATATGTGACCCAGGCTTCCTTCTGCCCTCTGCAAGCCGCTGCTCGAACACAGCCTGGTTCACTTGGTTCTTGAATGCGCCATCCTGCCACGACTGTATGTCCTTTGCACGCAATGGTATGCCGTGCATGGTGCAATGCGAGGTCACCTCCTCGATCGTGTAGCCAAGCCTGCCTGCCTTGAACATGCCGAAGTATGGCGACTGCCCGGCTGGCAGAATAACGTCGAGCGAATCGCGTGGCATCAGCCATCTCCCATCTCTTCAACGAACTCGTCTATGTACCTCATGGTCCAGCCAGGCATGTTGCTGTACTCCCATTGGAAGTTGGGGGTCCACACCTCTGCATCGCAGAACGACCTGCGATACCTCACGATGACAAGCATGGAATGACTGCACTTGGAGTTCCTTGACTCCTCAAGCGTCTGACGCTTCCACTCCTCCAGCGTGGACCTGTTGTAGCTTGCTGTCTGCTTGCCTGTCTTGACCTCGATGGTGACCTCCGCACCACTCACAAGAGTCATGCGAAGGTCACCCTGGTCAGCGGACCCGGCAAGCGCACGGCGTTCGGTCGGCAGGCCATGGTCGCTAAGATACCTTGCGACCTTGGTCTCAGCCCTTGTGCCCTTTGCCTTGCTCGGGTTCGCCATGCCTACTCCTCGGAGCCATCGTCCTTTGTGTCACCGTCATTGGTGATGGCGTCAAGGAACTCCTCGAGCTTGCGCAGGTTCTCCTTGGTTGCAGGAACGGCAACGAGCTTCTCGTCCCAAGAGTTGGGGTTGTGCTCGCAGTCGGTGTCATCGCAGCTCTCGCAGTCCTTGTCGGACTCGAGGCCAGATGCCATGGCAACAACCTTGGTGATGTCCTCGCGCTTCAACTCGAGCACAGAGCCAAGCGTAGGAGTGTCGAACCCATCGGTCCATGCATAGTCACCGCTCACCACGTAGTCTGTAGTAACGAACCCCAGCAGGTCGGAGAACTGTGCAAGCAGTTCGTTCGCCTTCTTCACGGTGTCGACGTCGTCAAGCTCGTCCATCATGGCAAGGGTCCTCGCGGCCTCGATGTCAAGCATCGGTGTGGCTGCCTTGAACTGCGCATCCTTGGTCACCTTGTCATTGATGGACACACGCTCGAACCCATCGAGGCTGGGCATCGGGGTTGCGCTCGGCTGGTCGGCGAGGTAGCATGCCTTCTGGCTAAGGGTCTCAAGCTCGTTCGCCTGTGCTACGATGACGGGATTGACCGACACGATGTCCCCATCCTTTGTCACGAGCATGCCGTCGATGATGGTAAGGTCGGACTTCTTGTACATCTTCATAGTGGTTTCCTTTCCACGTCGTTGGCCTGTCAATATATGAGGCCAGGTCATGATGGCCGGTCATGGCCTGGCCCTGATACACAAGGCTAGTCAAGCACGAACTGAACCCTTAGGTCGTCAACGATATAGTCGTTCTTGAGTTTGCAGAAGTCCTCTGGGTCTATCATGTACTGCCAAGAGAACCTGTTGTGATACTCGAGGGCACGGCTAACTCGATCCCAAGTATCCTCGTCATCATTATATTCGTCTATAAGCACACGCTCTACGAACTTAGCAAGCACGTCGATCGCATCAAGACCAAGCTTGTAGCTGGCAACCGTGAGGTCTAGCACTATCTGGTTGCGAAGGCCAGGCTTGAACGCACCGTTGCCACAGGCATAGGAAATCCCGTTAAGCAGATCGACATAATCCTTGATGTCTTCCTCTTCGCAACAGACATCATCCTTGTCCACATGAAACACAAACTTGTCTATCATGCTAGTCCTCCTTGTGTGTCTCGTACCACTCGGCAATGCTCGCACGCTTCTCCAGGAACTCCTGCGAGAACGACTCGAATGCCTCCTGGCTCTCCTCGCTGTCGAACAAGCAGCCAGCGGATATGCACTCGTCGATCATGTCGAGGTAGAACCTTGCCATCGGCCTCGTGTCAAAGCCACGGTTGTAGTACTTGACCACACGGTCGAACTGGCGCACCCACTTCGCAACGGTCCACATGACGCAGTCGTGGTCTCTCAGTGGATTGGGGACGGCAACCATGGGATCGCCAACACGCAGGTCATAGTGCACGTGATGCTGTATGTCATAGCCCTGCATGACGATGCTCATGTCAAACGACTGGAGCACGTCAGGCGTGCTGAGCAGCGGCACCCAGCGACCATGGAACTTGCGTTGCTTGAACGTGAAGTTAAGCATGATGCCACTCTCGTAAAACGTATAGGTGGTGATACCTAGCTTGTGGTTCAGTCCTGCCTTAAACAGGCGGTCAAGCTTCCAGCGCTCCTGCTGCTCGCTGCGTCTGCTGCCCTTGCCTGGCTTCATCTTCAACCCATGCTCGGCAAGCGTCACCGCCTTGACCAGCTCGTCCTCGCCGAACACGAAGATGTCTATATCAGGCATGGTGCCCCACGAATCGGGGTCGAAGCCATCCATCAGGCAGCTGCCAGTGATGCACCCATCGATAGGAAGACTCTTCACCAAATTGATTGCCGATGAAATTTTCTCTCTTGTCGTGAGGCACCCGTCCTTCATGAGACGTTCGGCCATTGTGCTGCCATCATACTGAGATGGCTTAGGTTCCAGTTTGAGCATGTTGCTACCTCTCTCTACTCAAGGTTGTCATATCCACCGGCAGCCTCCATGCGCTCGACTGCTTCGGCGATCTCCTCTGCCGTTCCGTGGCGGCGGATGTGGGTCCACTCCTCGAGGGTGATGCCGCCCTTGCGTTCCGCCTCTGCGGCAGCGGTGATGAAGTCCAGCATGGAGCGACCGGTCTTCCTGTATCCATTGATTGTCATCTTGCAACCTTCCTTGGCTAGCTTATTACCTCGCACCAGCTGGTGTCGTACTCCTCGATGGGCTGGTTCGACAGGAGATGACACCACTTCGCATACCCTGTCTTCTTGCCACTACCGAACTGGTTGTTGAACTCAAGCCACTTGCCAGTATGATAGTGATGCACGTACTCGACCCTCGTGCCAGCAAGGCTGTAGTCATTGCAGTTGAAGTACGTGTAGTTAGGCGTGTCATTGTCACCGAAGCTGAACACATGACCATAGTGACGACCACGGATATGCGTGGTCAGTATGCCCATGAAGTCGTAGCTCTCGTTACCATAGCCAAACTGGTTACGTATGGTCTGAGGGTCCGGAAGCTCCGTGCCCATAGGGTAGAACCTGCTATTGGTCGACGTGATTATCAGGTCCGCCGACAGCTGTGTGCGGAGGGTGTCGATGAGAGATATCATCGTTGCGGATATGCCACGCGGGATGCTGCCACTGATGTCAAGGATCACGAGGTTTGGAAGCTGCCTGCTCGAGTCATAGCGACCGACAGGCAGACCACGCCTCTTGTTATAGCCTTCGCTCCAGTACATCCCGCTTCCGATGTTCAGCTTCACGCAGTCTAGGATGTCGCCAATAAACGCAGGCATCAGACGCAGGCGCTGCAATATCTCAAGGTTGACGTAGCTGCTCATGTCACCAATGTAATCCTCGATGTCGAGCTTCTGCACTGGTGTCATGGTGTGCTGGGTCGTGTCATGGAACAGGCGTTCTCCAGCTGATATGCTTGCACTCTCGGTAAGGACGATGTCATCGTCATTCACGATTCCATGTTCTGCCTCGACGGGCTCAGCATCGGAGTCATCAGGAGTCCACTTGTAGCCTGTGCCCTCGTTGCCATCAAGGCTCTCGATGTCATCGATGCAGCTGCCGGACACCCCGTTGTCATATACCTCGACGATGGTCTTGAACCTGCGCTTCGGGCCAAGGACTGCAGACCACTTGATGTGTGGGAACATGCTCTCGAGCACAGGACGCAGCAGCATCCTGATGAGCTCGTCCTGCCCACGTGTCCAACGGATGAACGGGATGCCCTTGCTCTTCGCAAGCTCGGCATCCTTCATTGTCTCTGCTATGTAGAGGCGTGGCAACTCGATGCCATCAAGCATTACACGTTGGAGCATTCTCTTCTCCTCTCTCATGTTGGCATTGGATTATACATGGTCAGAAGGACACGTCATACACGTTCTCATCTGGCTCCATGATCTCGATATTTGACAAGATTTCAGATATCTTGTCCCACTCAGGCAGCTTGTGAAGTATCTCAAGAAGCTCGGACATGGTGCAATCATCGAAGCTTACGTCACTCACATCGTCAGGATCTATCAACCCATTGACGCGCATCTCGTCAACGGCATTGCGGACTTGTTTCTCTGGTGTGTATAGCTTGTTGTCCCTTATCATTCTTGCATGACATATCTTATGGCCTATCGTGGACTTGAACATGTCATTTATGATTGATGCAATCTCATTCATCTTGTCAGCAGGAATCTCGTTCACCCACATGCACAGCTTGGTAAGCGTGCGTGGAGTGATGAAGTTGTAGTCCTTGCCATCATCGGTGAGCGTGTCCATCACATCGTTGGGCAGGTCCATGCCAGTCACCCTCATGATGTAGTCATGCGTCTGACGCATGTCGACCTTGAACCTCATGAACATGAACCGCTGTCTAATGTTAGGCTTCAACTGCTCGGGTGGGATTGTGTCGTTGGTGGCTGCGATGATCTGGATGTCAGGCAATGGTGTGCCATCTGCCATCTCCCTGCTTTCTATCACGGTGAGCAGGGTTGACAGCACGTATTGGTCAGCCTCCAGCAGCTCATCGAGGAACAGGATGTCTCCATCATTCAACGAGCTTAGCTGCATGCTGTTGTAGATCTCCATGCTGCGATGCCTGTGGTCCGGCATGGTCATGCCGACAGTCTCGCTGGGGACACAGCGGCTTGCCACTATCTTGACTACCTTGCCACAGCCATGCGCCTTGGCATGCTCCATGACGGCGGCGGTCTTGCCGATTCCCGGGGGACCGACAAGGCACGGGACTATCTGGCTGCGCATGCACCAGCCTGCATCGAGCAGGTTTATCATCTTCTCGTACTCTGTCATACGTACCTCCTTGTCATGAGGGCAGGCAGCTCTCACTGCCTGCCATTGTGCATAGCTATGCCGATAGGATCAGCTTGTTGTTGATGGTCGTGCCGCTGAGCAGGCCACCAAGCCTGTTGTCCTCGAACGTGTCTGGGGTCCTATAGGGAACATGATGCGTGACCCAGTCGTAGTAGGCGTTGAGCACACCAAGCCTGGTGCCAAAGTAACGAGTGTTGTCAGGTGCCAGGTAATAGCTGTAGTAAAACTCCTCCCTCTGCTCCTTGACTCGCTCGTTGGTCTGCCTTGCACGCGGATGCTCAGGTGTCTCCGGCGTAAATGGCAGCATGCGCTCGATGAACCTATGCACGTCATCGGGATTGCGGTCAAGGCTGCAATCCCTGTCCAAGGTGTCAACGAACTCCTTCTTGTAGTCAAGCAGGATGTCGCTTGCCTTGCTTGCTGACAGCATTCGGTCCGATGCGAGACGGCCATGCTTTATGACAAGCACGGCATCGTTCCTGCGCATCAGCTTGCGGAACATGTTCTGACAGTACACACGCACGGGCGTAATGATGATTGCCAATGGGAACCTGGTGTTGAAGCTGTTCATGGCGCAGACGTACAGATCGAAGTCGTCGTCGCAGAACCCGAATGCCATGACAGGCATGCGCATCACCATGAAGCACATGCCCTGACCTGTCATTCCGACATGCTCGATGACACCGCCTGCCTTGCAGAACGGGTCAAGCATGCCGAACGCATCGTCGTTCTGAATCACGCCATACTGGTCAGAGGTCACGCCTACTATGTCCCCTGTAAGCAGGTTGCGATTGACCTTGATGCCGGGGACGATGGTGCCATGGTTGTCATAGGCAGGCACCTGCTCGACAGAGAAGTCGATGGCTCCTGCAACCAACGCGTCGATCGGCCTGTCCCACTCGCCACTCGTTCCGATTCCTACCCATGGGAGCTGGCGAGTCCTTGTGATTATTGTTGTGGCGTTCATATGATTAGCTCCTTTACCCATCTTCCAACAAGGACCGAAGGCACACCGAGGGCAGACATGGCCTCTTCCTTGGTGGCCCTGCCTGACCTGATGCGTGCCACCCACATCTCCTTCTTGTTCCTGGGAATGCTGTCATCAATGATGATGAGCTTGCATTCCCTGTAGACTGCGCTCTTGCTGTACGACAACTTGTTCGCTATGAAGGCGAGCGACCTGCCCTCTGCAAGCATTCGCCTGACCTCCTGCCTGTCTGCCCAAGTCATGACTCCACCTTCATGACGTAGACCACTGTGCCACGAACGCCGGCACGCACGTCGGTGTACCTAAGCTTCTGGTACGTGTGTCGGATGGTAGTGGATAGGCTGAGGGCACGCCTCTTGTCATTGCAGTCAAGCGTATAGATGCCACCGGTCTTGCGTACCTCGTCAAGGAGCGGCTGGTACAGAAGCTTGCAGGGCTGTGAGGAAGGCATCACGCTGACCTTCTTGAATCCCATCAGGTTGGCCATGGCTATGCCCTCACATTCAGACGTACCTCGCGCTCGAAGCGGACGAGGTCAGAACGCAGTTCCTTGATTGCCTGCTCCATGCAGTCGGAGTCACCGGCACGCATGTAGGCAAGCGCCGCATTTAGGTGACCGCGCATTGCCGTGGCGAAGGTGTTCGCCATGCCAGGGATGATGACGACGTTGGTGGTAGTCGAGTTAGCCATTACTCTTTCTCCTCTCACTAATGGCTGTTACTGCTCAAGCTTGCCGAAGCGATGGTCGATGATGAACGCCTTCATGCTCTCGGCACCGCTGCACTCCGAGCTTGCCTTGCGCACGAGATGGCTGTCACCTCCGGCAAGGATGAGCAGGTCGCGGGCCAACCCAGGTCCGCAATGGATGTCGGCAGCCAGGTCGTTGACCTCCTGCCTTCTCTTGTCGTCCAAGCTTCTCTCCTCTCTTCCTGGTTGGACGGACATTCCAAGAACGCAAGGCGCCCCTGCCTGTGGGACAAGACCCACGGACGGGAGCGCCTTGCAGGTACGGAGGACTCACATGCCAATCATGGCATCGAGCACACGGATCATGACAACATAGCCAAGCACCATAGTCATGGCGGTGATGGCGCAACCAAGCACCACGCTCTCGCCCTCCTCCTTGGCGAGCGGGATGAGTCCGCACGCGATGATGGATATGACTATGCATGCAATGGCAAGCAAGGTCATGATGGTTATGTCAACTCCAACGTACAACATAGGCTCTCCAATCAAAGAAAGATGGCAGGGCCATCGCATGATGACCCTGCGTTGCTGGCTACTCCCACGGCGCACGATTGGCCTGGGTCATCGACATCACCTGCTGCTCTTGCTGTTGGGCAATCTCAAGATGCATGCGACGATTCTTGTCACGCCACACATGGACAGCGATGTTCTGGGCACGACACTGGACAAGGTTGATGCTAGGGTCAAAGCGAGACCACGGCACAATCTGTCCCTGTTCGTTCTGGAATACGGTCCAGTTGAACATGCTACCGTCGCTAAAATAGGCAACCCAAGTATTGGGACGTTGCATCTGTCGTCCAGTGCTCGGGTCAATGACCGGGTTGCCATCCCTGTCAACGACGTTATACATACCTTCACGAGGCTGAATCTCGAGAAGCACAGCGGTGACGTCATCAGACCAGTTTGAATCACCAGTGCCCACAAGCTGTGAAAGGTCGAACCCGGTCTTCTGATACTGCTGCTGCTGATTGCTGATAGCCATGTTTGTCTCCTCTCTCTGGCCATCGGTGGCAAGCCCTTTGCCTGCCACCACTCAAAAACACAAGGCGCCCCTCCATGTGAAGAGGAGCGCCAACTTAGAACCGAATGCACTCGACCAACCGAAGGTCTCCGCACTCATCCCAATATTGCTGGTCAACATAGAGGATGGTAATGTCATAAAGCTCAATGATTTGCGGCTTTGTTTGCGCATGCTGAACGACTCGATCGGCATATGCCCGAGCCTCAACCTCGGTTGCAAGCGGCTTGGAATTATAGGTATCCTCATACCAGCCACGACGATTGGTGTCATAGAAGGCAAAGGAATAATCAACACGATAATGATTGTCATGGTCAACGTCGACAGCCATGGGGAATCCTCCTTTCAGGGTTCATGGAGGTAGCTTGCCTACCTCCATGAACACAAGGCGCCCCTGCATGCAAGGCCGACAACGGAGTGCCGGAGACACGCAGGAGCGCAGGGCTGCGCCCTATCGCATGAGGTCCACCCATGCGTCGGACAGTTGGTCAAACTGTTGCACGAGGTCTGCCACGGCATCAGGCGAGTCGGCAAGCATCAGCTCGCCCTCGAGCCTGAACGCCACGTCGATAGCCTCGCTCATGTACACGCGCGCATAGCTCAGGCGTACCTCTGCATGTGTGGCATCGGGATGACGCGTCTGCATGTCATCGCTGATTGCCATTCCTATCTCTCTCATGGTTGCCATCTCTGTCTCCTCTCTGCTGGGCAACCGACTGCTGTTGGCGGTCGCACAGGCGAGTGCCTGCTGCCACCAAGAACGCAAGGCGCCCCTGCGTGCAAGGAATGCGTATGAGCATGGTTGACTGGGGTTGAGAGTGGTTTGGCTCTTAGAACACAACCGCGAGAGGCTGGACTGCGGGCAAGCCGGGTTCGCCTAGGGGCGACCGTCCAGCCCTGCACATCATCTTCCCCCTCCATCCGCTGCAACCAAGCAACGAAATCCTCGCACGGTTCGTCCCGAGCGTCCCTAGCTCCGCTAGGACAGAGGGGGGTATAGGTTATATAGGTGGTATTGGTTATTAGGTGTGTGGGATGTTCCCCCGCGAAAAATCCCCCCATCTTCCAAAGGTGACCTCGCAGGCAATGGAACAAATGTAAGCCCAGTGTAAGCTAGGCATCAAAGGCATATAAGGGAATCAGAGGCTATGCGATGGGAGGCTTGCGTCACCATGCGCCACATGCATGCCTATGGAAGGAAATGTCTACCCATGCATTTGCGCCTATGAGCCGCCACAGCGGATCGGCATGACTCTGCCCTATTGCGCGCCTTGCGTCCCTGGGGCACCTAGGTAGATAAGGCTAACCCTGTATAAGCTTTGATAAGCAGAGTAAAAGCATCTACCACCGCCGACAGAAGATCGGAGCGCTTTATAAGCTTATATACGCTTAACTAAGCTTAACTAAGCTTATAGGAGTGCTTCCCTGCTTCCCTATCCCCCTGTGCAAAAATTTATCACATGTCAAGCGAAAAACACAAAAAAAACAGAGAAAATCATGTGAAGCCATATAGTGCATTCCTCCCAGCAGACCAACGTAGACATGTGATAGCATCCCCCTATGTGTAGATGTCTGAGAGGAGTCGGCATGGGTTTGCTTGACTTGTCTGCGCTGACGGAGGCCATAAGCAACGAGGGACAGCGCAGGGACGATGGTGTCGAGGATGTCGTCAGCAGGATCAGGGGAGACAACTCGCTCGAGGTGCCGATAGAGCTTACAGACCTCGACGTGTGGTCCAACTACATGAATGACGACCTTTACGAGATGGACGTCAAGGTGCGCGAGTTCCTGAAGCGCACAAGGTACCAAAGGCAGGCCAAGGGCGGCTACAAGACGACATCTTCGGTTGTGTTCGCATGGATATACGGCAGACAGCCTGAGCCAAGGGACGGCTCGGTGTGCCGACTGCTGAACGAGCTTCTGAAGTACTACTGCACGAGCTACACGGGACGCACGACGTTCCAGGGCAAGGTGGTCAACCGCGTCTACAGGTTCAGCAAGTACGGCACGAACAGCAAGCGCCCATACTCGCTGAGGCTGCGCATTGAGGAGGCAAACGGAAATGGCGACGTCTTCAGGTCAGGGCCTGGTTCCAAGGAAAGCAAGCGCACTCACGGTCGACGAGCAGATCGCAAGGATGGCTAACACCAGGCTCTCCGACGTAGTTGTGACGGCAGAGGGCATGAGGCCGAACATAGGGCCGGACTCACGCGCAGGCAAGGCAAACGCCGCGACGTACCTTGTGTGCCGCATGTTCACCGACGCCATATTCAGCCAGGACATCCGTGCCATCCAGCTCATCATAAACCGCATAGACGGTGGGCTTCCGAAGGACGTCGAAGTCGACATGTATCAGACTCAGTTCTCGGACTGCATGAACGAGATCATGCTGATGGACACTGGGTCGCAGCTCAAGCTGCAGCCGGGCGACACGGTGATGATGGCGCTCTGCAAGGCCCTGTATGCCCTCAGTGTGCAGGACATCTACTGGGATGAGGAGAAGGGCAGGATGCGCCGTCCGTCCGTGGACAAGAAGCAGGAGAGGGACGCAGCGCTTAGAATGATCCTAGAGCGCACCGGCGGCAGAAAGACGTTGACCCTTGCTGGCAAGGTGTCCGAGGATATAGAGACTGCAGACTGGGTGAACGCGCTTCCTGGTGTGTGATGAACGCGGAGCTCCTACTCTGAGCGCCACCTGGCCCAACCCTGCCCGGGCCAGGTGGCGCGTCTCTTATGTGTTGACCGTATGTAAGTTAACATACTGTGATATACTCTATGTCATGGAAGCGAGAGGCAAGGAGGTATCACATGTGCTCGATCGAGAGGCTGAGGACGCTTGACGAGTGGCTGTTCTCGCCAATGGACGCCGATCGCGTGTGCGTGAACAGGTTTCACGAGGTGGCGCAGAAGGTGTATGACGGCTGGGGTCCCATGGACCCGATGGCACCTGACGAGGATGACTTCCGCACCAAGGTGGCCCAGCTGATGAAGGCGAGGCTCGTCTTGCTCGGCGGAGACGTTATCTATGTCCGCGAGGGCGACACGTTGCACACGCTTGGCGATTCCATAGACCTGCTGAGCTACTACATGCACACTGACTCCAAGGAGGCCAGGAAGGCAATGGACCTCCTGGAGACCAACTTCCAGGGGTACTTCCCTGTCTCCGACGGGCTGGTGTGGCGTGATGTCATGCGCATCGACTACCCTGATGGCAGGCAATGCTTCGTGGACCTGCGCACCCTCGATGACGCGGAGCGCGACGCATGGCAGTCCAGGGAGAGCTACCCGGAGTATGGTGTCAGCAGGATAGTCCCGGAGAACTATGCGCCCATCAGGAAGTTCTTCCACACCCTCAACGCCGCCGTCGGCGAGGACTGGTTCTTCGAGAAGACCATGATGTATCACTTCAACCAGCCTTATAGGGAGAAGAGCCATGTCCTGGTCGGCGGTGGTGGCAACGGCAAGTCCATGTTCATGGGCCTCGTCAAGCGTCTGTATGGTGACTTTGCCATCACGGATGCGCCCCAGCCAAACTTCACGGGACACGCTGCAGCCGTCGTCGCATACAACTTCATCGGCAAGCGCATCGTCACCTTCAACGACGTCGGCGATCCAAGCGCCAAGTTCCTGGAGTGGATGAAGCGAATGATCACCGGCAATCTCGAGGTCAAGACTCCGAACGGCGCATGGCTCTCCGTGCCGTGCAACGCCAACTTCCTGATGGAGACGAACCACGCCCCGCAGATCCTTAGCCTAGAGGCGCATCGCAGGCGCTTCGTGATACGCGAGTTCGACCCTGACTTCCGCCTGAAGGACTGGGTGAGCGACCCCGAGCTTGACAGGCTTGGCGACCGCGGCAACATCACGGCAGGCGATCTTGTGAACTACATGCTTACCATAAGGGACAAGGTGGGCGACTGGCGCTCCTTCGGCGCCGAGCCTGAGAACCTTGACTGGTGCGAGGAGGAGGTTGCGGAATGAAGCCAGACGACAGACCGAGCGACGGCATGAGGCTTGACGAGCTGCAAGACGAGTTCGACTGGATGTTCGAGTTCCAGAGCAGGATGGCAGAGCGAATCCGTGGGGATGCGGACGTTCATAGCCTCGCGGATTACGTAGGGAAGCTCGAAGTCGAGAACGCAAAGCTGCGGGAGCTGGTGGAAATCCTCTGCTTTTGCATGCAGATTCATAAGCAATGCGATGACTGCAAGCTCAACGGAGCAAAAGGAGAGCTTGTTCATGACCCACTCTGTGCGTGCGACGGGCTGCATGAGATTCTGCGCGAGCTGGGAATCGAGGTGGACGGGTGAGCGAGGATAAGGATGCTCTCATTTACCTAGCGGATATGAGGATTGACCAGCTCGAAGCCGAGAACGCTAAGCTGCGTAAGTTCGCCGCGCATATGGCAAACGCGCTGGGCATCGACAGGGAGTGGTGCGACACAAGCTGGTGTGACACTGATTGCATGGTTGAGTTCGGATGCCAGCCAGCGTACTGCGGTGGTGAGACTCGCTGCCCCGCATGGGCAAAGTTGCGCGACCTTGGAATGGAGGTGGACGGGTGAGCAAGATACAGCGAAACCTAGACGGCGTGTACTTCCGCGTCGAGCGTGACGGCAAGTGGGATAACGTCTGCTTCAGCGACATGACCAAGGAGGAGCGCGACAAGATAGCCACAATGAGAGCCAAGCACTCTACGCTTGAGGAGCAGGCGCAGTGGTGGCGCTCGATGGCCGAGATTATGGCAGACCAGCTTTATGACATGGGCGAGCAGTTTGGGATAGTTGGTGAGTAGATTGACCGAGACAGAGATCGCAAGGCGTTCCGATTCGCTTTACTATGACAATTCGATGGCCGCACACCGTAGGAACCTATGCGACATGATCGCGCAAAGGGAGGCTGAGATAGAGGATCTGAAGGATGAGATCTATGGCCTCCAGTGCACAATTGGGTACCTTGAGCGAGGTGAGAAGAAAAATGACATTCAGTGAGCAGTTCGCCAAGAACATACAAAAAGCCAGGCATGCCAAGGGATTGAAGCAGATCGCACTCGCGCGGATGATCGGCGTAACGCATAACTGCATAAGCCTCTATGAGACTGCCAGGCGCACGCCAAGCCTGAGAACGGCAGTGCTTATATCACGTGTTCTTGATGTTCCGCTTGGTGACTTGGTGCCATGTGACTTGGTATCATGTGACATGTTAGTTGATCCAAGTCAGACCAACATCTTCGATTACATTGAGGAGGACAAGGATGAATGGAAGTAGCAACCTATGCTTCGCCTTGGAGGACGGGGCGTTCCTGCCGAAGCGTGCGCACAACCTCGATGCTGGGCTTGATCTCATGACGCCGATCGACTTCGACGTCCCGGCACACGGGTTCAGGTTCGTGGACACTGGCGTGCACGTCGAGCTTCCAGACGGCACCGACGGCCACATCCGCTCCAAGAGCGGACTCAACAGGTACTATGGCCTGACCGTCGACGGTACGGTGGACGAGGGTTACAGCGGCACCATAGGCGTTACGATCCATAACCACTCAGACCAGAAGGTCTACTTCACACGCGGAGAGAAGATCGCCCAGCTCGTGATCGAGCCGATCCTCAGGCCCACCGTCGTGCTGAGGGACAGGGTGCAGAGCGGACCCCGTGGCGAAGGCGGGTATGGGAGCACGGGGGCATAGCATGACGCCGGAGGAGCTAGACACGATGGATAGCATGTGGGGACAGGGGGCACCGCTCAAGGAGATCTCGCTCAAGCTTGGGTACTGCGTTAGCACCATCCAGCACAACATGGCGATGGACAGGGAGAGATTCCCGTTAAGATACAACAAGGTAAGCAACAGGCAGATGGACATATGGGTCGAACGCATACGGCTCGGCCAGGCAACGGTGGCAGAGGCAGCGAGGGCCATGGTCGTGAACAAGGAGACCGTTAGGAAGAGGCTGAGGTCACACGATGGCTAAGCCAGATTGGCTCAAGGAGCGCGAGGATGCCATACGCATCCGGTTCAAGAGGTGCGTGACGTGTGATGCAGGTGGTGACCAATGCGGTCACACCAACCCGCTCCCCAAGGTCGGAAGGCTCCCGATGTACCGATGTCGAAGGCATCCGACCGTGGTGTTCTACAGGGACACGCTTGCATGCGAGGACTGGCACGCAAGATGATGGGCATCCCTCTCGATGATATAATCCCACCTAGGACATATCATCGAGAGGGATTTTCATGGCTCTTATCGTTGACGCGGCAGGCAAGGTGACCGCGAACCCAAAGACAGGAAAGATCAACAGGTCCTCGTCGTCATCGTCTGGCGGCGGGGCCAAGGCATCAGCAGGCAGGTCCGGTTCCTCCAAAGGGTCAGGCAACGTCGACTACGAGGACGAGGGCAACGAGCTTGCTGGCGTCACAGGCAGCACAAGGTCATCAAGGAGGTCCACGCCTTCCGGCAACAGGCTCAGCTACCAGGTTGGTGCACCAAGCGCCAGCGTCGTGTCAGCGCCATCGTCGCCCATGCGCGAGCATGAGGTCGGCAGGGATAAGCCGACGTCCTACTGGGACGACGTCCAGAACGACAGCCTCGACATAGCCAAGAAGATAGACGAGCGCATGAGGGCTTCCGAGGAGGCAGACGAGGGGTCCGTGCCCGACACCATGATGCCTTCCTTCATGAGGACCGGGAGCGCCTATGGCAACATCGGCGCCTCCGCACCGGAGGGCATGGCATCGTCGTCAGGTGGCACCGTGCAGCCGGTGACGATCGACGGCCTCCTGTCCGGCGTGTACGAGAGCACGCTCAGGCCGATGGGCATCGACATGGACAGGGAGAGCGAGTCTGGGCAATGGGAGCGCGAGCAGGCCGAGAGGGAAGGCCGTGACGTCAGGACGCAGAACTACTGGGGTGAAGACTATCGTGCTGATGGTGGTGGTGTCCTTAGCTCCATCGATAGCCAGCTGGACATGATTGGCAACACTCAGAGCAATGATGCATACCTACGTGCTGCCATAGATGACGGGGCTGATCCGGACGAGATGTATGACATCATGCATCGTAACCAGCTTGCAGCACTTAGCCTTCCATGGGGCCTTGGGTCCGATCAAAGGAATAGCGTCGACCAGGGCGGCCTTCTTGCCGGAAGCGCGGTGATCGATGACGGAACCTATGACTATGACCATATGACAGCCGACAACATGACGGGAACACAGTATCTCAAGTATGCGCAGATGGGCATGGGAGGCAGACCTGTCAACGAGATAGATCCGCTGCAAGTCTATAGCAAGCGTAGGGAGCTTGTGAACTATGGGTTTGTTCCGTTTACACCTGACGAAACCTCGTATGCCAACATGGTGCTTGACAATGCTGCAGACTTTCCGGCCAGGCTTGGCGCAGAGATAGGAAGCCTGCGCACGAAGATTCCAGGTCTTGACAAGCCGTATAAGATCCATGTTGGTGACAAGGAGGTCGATGGTCCGGAGTTCGACAAGCTTGGCGGTGCGTACATACATCAGACCGAATGGAAGAACCAGTTCGATCCATCCGTGCTGGAGTTCCCGATACCGGACAAAGACGGAAACATGACATACCATTACGGTTACCTAGACTCGGTTATCGACTATGGTGATGGGTTCTATGAGCTTGGGTTCACGGATGGAAGCACGGTAGAGGTAGATCAGGACTTCTATGACTCTGTGAGTGATGGCAATGGGAATGTCAGTCTCAATGACTATGAGCCGGTTACCGCAAGCGATGCGCTTGGCAACTTCCCCGAGATAACAGACGAGAACCGATATGACTTGATAACCATTCCAGACCTCGTGATGCCAGATGGAACGACCCTGACATTTGACGAGGCTCAGGACGTCTACTATGACCATGACATAGGTGATGACCCAAACAACAAATATGACAATGACATAACCTATGACATATCCAAGTCGATCATACCGACCCTCGACAATCGTCCCAGCCGTCTGAATGGCGAGATATTCGGAGAGGGTATGAAGCCGAACCTCGACTCTCTTGCGAACAATGTCGTGGATTGGACACTTGGGTCAGTTCCCATCTCAGTCACGTCATTGTTTAGTCCGATCTCGGGCGCACCATTGTTTGACCTCTCCGCCTTCCCATGGCTGTATTCGGCATCGAACGCATCCTCATCGCTTGCTGGTGTAGATCCCGGAACGTATGACATCGCTAATGATTCCTACGGTCTTGGGTTTGGCAACTATGACAGCAATGGAAACCTAAGGTATGGCATAATCGATGCCGATGGCAACATCAACAGGGAGGCGTCTGACGAGGCAAGGTTCTGGAACGCACTTGGAAATGCGTCTGTACCACTGACCGAGCAGATAGTCGGACCTGTCGGAGAGTATGGGCTGCCGGTACGCAAGCTTCTCAATATTGACCTTCCGACGTCCCCGACCTACCGTGACGTCCTTGCCGACCTCGCCATGGGTGCCTTCGAGGAGGGTGTCGAGGAGGACCTTGGTAACATATTCGACGAGCTGACGAACTATGGCCCGCGTGGCATGTTCACAAACCAGGCAGTCGACGATAGTGGCATGCCGATGTATGACGTCACTGGTCACGAGATACGCGACTACTCGACATCGACGAGAGACCGTCTGGCGAACCTGGGCAACGTCGAGGACCTTGCAAACGCATTCACAGGTGGTGCCGCTGTCGACCTTGCAATGCAATCCAATCCGCTTATGCCTGGTAACGTATGGAGCAATCTCGGCAATGTGAGATACAACAACGAGCTGCGCAGGAACCTTGGCATAGACCGATATGTGGACCCACGCGAGACGCGGCGTCAGAAGGTTTCCGAAGACTATCTGTCTCAGTTTAACAATGACATCTAATGGAGGTATAACGCATGGCCAACGTGAACGGAAGGGCTGACGTAACTGCAAGGGTTCGCCCAGACCAGCAGACACGCACCCGTGAGGAATCTCGTGGCAACGCACCAGTCGAGGTGACGACCGAACGTCGGGGCGGCGACGATGTGGTGCGCACCACTCCCACCGAGTCGAGGTCGCGCCAAGACGTCATGTCAGACCTTGACAGGTCCGTCTCGCAGTCCATGTCACAGATTCCTGGTAGGCATATGGCCAGACAGGAGGCCGTGCAGCCACAGGCGCAGGAGACAGTGCGAGAGTCGCAGACGATGCAGGCACGTCAACCGCGTCACTTTACCGAGGCTGCGGTTGCATCGGGAATGTCAGCACCAAGACAGGATACGGCTCAGCCGATGCAGATGGCAAGGCAAGGCATTCCCGTCATAGACGCATCGCAGGTCTCGGGTCTTGCGGAGGAGTCTGCCCGTCCAAGAAGCGAGCGGATGGACGCCATCAACGAAAGCGTGAGCCAGATGACCGATGCCAGGTCGTCGAACGGCATCGTTGACAGGTTCGTCAACCCGGTCCCCAGTATGGCAGCAGAGGCAAACAGGGATGCCATGAGACGCGAGAAGGCCGATGCCGTCGCGTCGGAAGCCATGGAACGGGAATCGGCGAAGTCAGCAGTGCGCGATGCTGGCAACACGCAGACCAACCAGACCACGGGAAGACCCGACACCAACGAGAACAGGCCGTTCGGATGGGACGCCATAAAGAGGGAGCCGAGGCTCCGCCAGCCATCAGGACGCAGGCCACAGTCCGTGTCGAAGGCCAAGAAGAAGCAGGCTGCCAAGGCATTCAACAACGAGGGCGTCGGGTATCATGTGTATGGAAAGCTCAATGGTGACCAAAGGCTGAGACTGAGCGAGGTCGGCGTTGGCATCAGTGAGATATACGCGGCCTCACAGCAGAATCCGACCATGCTCTCAAGGTTGTTCTCTGAGTATTCCGATGAGGTTCCAGATGTCGCAGGGATGTCTGCCAACGAGCTTGCAGACTACGTGAACGGCAATGACATATGGGTGGCCACGTTCAAGCCACCTGACAACCGGAGCCAGGATGCGCAGAGTCGCGTCATTCGAGTGCTTGATGACCATTCCCGTGGAATCTACCTGCATCCGATCATGGCTGCGATGTATACCGCTGACATGGATGGAGACGACATTGCCGTCTCGTTCGATCCCAGCGTGGAGTCAAAGCTCATGAACCCCATGGAGCAGCTTGTCGACGTGTTCGGAGACCAGACGCTCAACGAGGACTTCCTCAACGTCGCACGGATATTCGATGGGAATGGCAAGACGAGGGAGCAGTTCGTCAGGGAGGGCATGCTCTCGTCTGTTTCGCAGGCTACCATGGATCAGCTTGGGTCACTGATAGATGCGATTATAGAGCTTGGCGAGACCGAGGTGAACGGCAAGCCAAGGTCGAAGGCATGGGGTCTCGTGTTCACGGAGGCAAGAAGGGTTGCAGACCAGCTGGCAGGGCGTTCCGCACGTCGTTCTGACGTCATCATGGAACAGATCGTGTCCGACGTATATAGGGGAATGAGGCAGCTCTTTATCGACCGTGCGCTCTCGCCTCTCAATGCGACCATAGTCAATGCGTCGAACCTGCCGGACCCCGTGTCATACTCTGACGTTGCGCTCTATGAGGTTCTTGACGGTCTTGTCGAGGGTGAGGCGCCGAACAACTTCCAGGACCTCAGGGTGAGGATGGTCGGCTACCTTGGTGACGTGCTTGGCAAGAACGCGCCGTTCCGCTTCACTGCCAACATAGGCAAGCTTACCAAGATGGACAGTCGACTCAAGGTCGGCAATGGCGACTTCGTGGTCGATCCCAATAATGACGAGCAGATGAAGTCGCTCTTCGAGACCACCATGGCATATGCCGAGTCCCATCGCATGGCAGTAGGCTTCAAGAGGGCTGGCAGGTCTACGTACTACACCGACGTCCTCAAGGAGCGTGTGATCAAAGAGGTCGGCATGCCTGATGCCTATGAGCATTACGGACAGTTCATAGGGAGGTTCGTTGCCGCATACGAGTCGGCATCGGCAATCATAAACCAGGCAAACCTCAACGTGACCACAAGCATGGCTCTCGACGAGTCATCTCCTGCCGTGTCACCCATCAGGCGTAGCAAGGGCGGAATTACCGTAGGCGACATAGCCGAGCCGTTGCTTTCCGTGTATGGAACGTATTCGGTTGGAAGGATGTTCCCGAAGCTGTCGACCAGCGGAATCATGGGGGACGGTACCGACCCGAAGTGGAAGGGCACGCCTGGACACGTTACTAAGCTGAGGAAGCATGGCGGTGATGTCTCGAAGGCATACGAGCGAGAGTACGAGGACAGCGTCAGCGAGTTCTGGGTCACTGGCAAGTACCTGTCATGGACGCTCAGGAAGTTCGCACATGAGAACAGGCTACTCAGGAAGAGCGGCGACTCTAGGATATCGAGCCTTGCCAACATGGACACGGCAAGGGCGGAGCTTGCCGTGGACACGGCAAGGGCGGAGCTTGCCGTCATGAAGGCGATAGCTGACAAGGGGACCGGTGCCGCCTCCAAGTTCAACGAGGTAACCTATGGCAAGGAGGTGAAGAAGAGAGATGGCAGCAGGTACATAGACTACGAAGGCACCACGGTCTCGATGACAGCTAAGCTCCTTCATAACATAGCCAAGTCGGATGGCACCGATCGGACGCTTTGGGTGAACGATGCAATCTATGCGCTTATCGAGAGCAATCCCGACATGTTCGCGTTCTTCGACATGGACAGTCCCGCTGGCTTCCTCGCATCCGAGTGGGGCCAGGCGTTGCTTGACGCACGCTATGACTACGATCGCATCGGTGGCATAAGACTCGCCATGGTGGCCAAATGGCGCATGGAGCGCATAGACGCACTGCAGGCCGACGTCCCTACTGACACATTCGATCATTGGGCACAGGCGCAGAACAACATCCAGCTTGCAAAGGACGAGCTGTCTGCCGCATCCGAAACGTGGCATGGAATCATACGGGAGCTTGAGATGGAGGACACCCCTGACGAACGCTCCGTGTTCCAGATGATGCGCGAGGATGGCATCCTACGCATGACCAACCACGTCACGGGAGAGGTCTATGACTGGACGGCCGAGGGTGAGCATGACTTCTACTATGCCCGTGACTACTGGCAGCGAATGGGAGACGATGCGACGCTGATGTCAGTCCTCATGAGCAAGGACATGGGCATCAAGGAGAAGCAGAGGATCATCGCCGACGTCGTGCGCTATTGGGAGAGCGATGCTTATCTGAACTCGTATGAGGTCGGCTTCCAGATGGAGATAGGCAATGACAGCTCGTATTCGCTCTACTCACAGGGAAGCCGTGCTGCCCTCAGGTCATACCAGGACTTCAAGCAGGCGTTCAGCCGTTGGGGCAAGACATGCCAGGAGGAGCTTGCCAAGGACGTAGAGAGGGCATCGAAGACGTACCGCAGGCAGCATGGCAGGCTGATGAACACCCTGACAAGGCTCTACCAGCATCCAGAGGAGCTTGTCGAGATAGATGATCACATGTATGCCGACTCCATAATGTCGGTGTTCGACAAGACCTATGCCCAATCCGAGAAGGCAAAGCAGCAGCCATGGACCAACAGGATGTACGAAGCCCTCTCGCAACAGCTTAATGGTGGCCTTATGAACGATGTCGAGCGCACGAACGACCGGCTGTTTGGTACGCAGTCGATGGGGTCGGTCGGCATATCTGATGTCATTCGTGTGCTTGCCGACCCAAACGAGTTCGTAGAGGTTTACGACGAGTATGGTCGCATTGGTGAGCCGACATACCGTGATGACCTCATTCGCAGCATCCTTGGACGCGAGCCGAGCGCCGATGTCGAGTCTGACATCTGGGACCTCATGGAGCAGGAACCACGGCTCGCCTCGGCAATTCGCATCCATGGAATGAACTCCATACCAGACATGAGTGGAAGGGCATATGAGGGTGCGTCGCTTTCCATTAGCGAGACCATCGAGAGGTGCACCACTGGATATGCTGACCCATTCAAGCGCACAAGATACCTGTTGCGAGACCATCCTGGCTATGGCGCCATCATATCGCTTGCCACGCCTGCGTATGGAGCAGTGACGAGGAACGCAAGACAGCGTGTAATGGAGACGGAGGCGTACCTCTCCAACCTGATAGCAAGCGTGGCTGTCACTGAGTACGACTCTGCCTCTGCTGCCGAGTGGATACTCGGGGACATGGGCATCACGCAGGATGTGCTGCGTGATGCCATGAAGTCCGACTATGACAGATACCTGGAACAGCTTGGTGTCGCCGTCGTCGAAGGCTCTGTCGAGGAAACAAACGCCGATGCTGATGCGATCTACCTTCAGGCATGCAGCGATTTGACGAAGTACATCGAGGAGGTCCGTGATGACCTTCCGTCCGGTATTAACCTAGGTGAGCTTCCGCAGAAGCCAGCACATCTTGGTGTTGACATTTCCTCCATGGCATCCTACTGGGACGTCACGCAGGAGCTTGGTGGTGCCAAGACGGCGCGATCGACTGGTGTCGAGGGTGGCGAGACGTATCGCTGGGCAGAATGGTCGTCGCACACAAGGCCGCGTGATGACTATGCAGACATGATGGCGGTGTCAACGGAAGACGCCAGACGCTTCGATGGTGCATGGACCGACCATGGCCAAGTGTCGGTGTCCGAGGATGGTAGTACGATTACCGTTGGTGGCATTCCTCTTGATCAGATTACCGAGGAGATCGTTGTCGAGGTACCGTCAGACTACATGGTACGCGACCGTTCGACCGACTCCCATGGAAACCCGGTGCCAAGCCTTTATATGTACATGGTGAGCAAGAGGTCGAATGGTGCCGAGGCGTTCAACCTCAAGGCAAAGAAGGCTGGTCATGACGAGGCTGACTCGATAACCAAGATGCACGGCAAGTATCGTATGATAACTGACCCTGACACCGGTGAGGTGCGAAGGGCAAGCCTTGCCGACATGAGGACCGAGCTTCAGGATATCCTTGCCGAGACTGGTGACATACGGTATGCACAGCTTCATGTCGCGAACATGATGCTTGACGAGAACATGGAGCTTGGTTACAAGGATCTCACCCTGTCGAACTACATGTGCATTGCGTCCATGATGGTCAGAGTGACGCCTGATGGCACAGTGGTGCTTCGCACGCTGCCGATGCTGTTCGATGCCATCAAGAACCGCATCGGTCCAAGTGGTGACACAATGAGTGACAAGGACCTTACGAAGGCAGTGCAGGCCATCGTTGATGACGTGAGCGAGACCGGCGTCGGAGTCATGGAGCTTGACCCGTCGATGACATTCGATGGCATCAGGCCAAGGTCGAAATCGATGACGCGCGATGGCATACGTCCGCACTCGTCATCGTTCGAGCGCAACTACTCCCTGATTGCGGAAATCGAGCGATCGTCGGCACAGGAGGGCGTCATGCCGATGACGCATGACAAGGCGTCAGGCATATCGATGCAGCTTGTTGGCAAGGTTGGAAAGGGTGGATTGATAGAGGGTGGAAGACCCGGAATCAAAGACGTCTATCATCGCTGTGCGAACATGCGTGGCTATGACGTCGTAGGCATTGCCGGAGCACATGACGATGCAAGGACGTATGTCAATTGGACCGTCGGACCGCGCAATGCGATAGTGATCGGCGATGGTGCCGTTACTGCCGCACAGGTCAAGGAGATATGCGACAAGGCACACAAGCATGGCATGACCGTCATAGTCAGCGGTCTTCATCTTGATCTTATCCCTGAGCCATACTCGTATGATGCCATGCCATGCAGCGACTATGGCGATGTGGTGCTACCAATGTTCGACGCCAGACTCAACGGGTCGGAGGCAACTCCGTACAATGGTGGGCGGTTCGCCATATATCAAGTAGATCCGTCGAGGTTCGTCGTGTCCGTGGAGGACCCTCTAAACTACTTTGAGCTTGGTGACGCCCAGTACAAGCCTACTGAGCACTTTGCCAACAGGGTGAAGAACATCGATAATGGCTCGCAGCCGATCGACATGGAGTCATTGTTCCCGAACGTGTTCAAGAATCCGATGTATGCACATTGCAACACCACCGTGTCGCTTGCCAAGGCAAGCGTGGTATCACGCATGATAGCATCTGGCGTCAGATGCACTATAGACTACGGCATGGTGCCAGGCGGAAATGGCTGGGAGCAGCGCGTGCATGACGTGGACGAGGCGATCAAGAGGTACCAGGAGAGATGGAACCAGGTCGACCCAGACGGAATCCTCAGGGGCGACATGGTCGAATGCCATCCTGGTGACATAGTGGCATGGGCTGAGTGCGAGATAGTTGATCAGATAACCGGTGAGAACTATTACGTCCTCGCACCGATCATACCCTTCCCGTTACATGGGTCGCAGAGGGGACCAGAGACGTTCTCCGTGCAGGCACTCGTCAACGTGCGCAATGACAACATGATGCTCTCGGTCGACTGGACCAACACGTCACCAGTCATCAACTCGACCGCCAAGTACTATGACAGCTCTGGTGGTGCCAACAAGGGCATCATCGACTTCGTCAACATGATCAAGTCGATCGGTAGGAAGCCGCTCAGCCTCATGGATGGCACGCCAGTGGACAACTACATAGCAAAGGCATCCACCGATAGCCGCAAGATAGGAACTGATCGCAGGGTGAAGGCGATGATCTCACTCATGACGCTGGCACGCATGCACGGATACAACTTCGCCGAAGTGAACGGATCGTTCCCCAATGACCCAGACGTTCGCGAAAAGTTGCAGCATGACCGTCTGACCATCGGGGAATGGCGGAGGCTGATGAACCAGAACATACGCTTCTCCACAGACTCAAGGCTTGACGCCTTCCTGCGCTTCGAGTGCCGCAAGATACTTGAGAACGGTGGTAACCCATCCGATTATCTGGCTGAGAGGTTCACTGACGAGAATGGCGTAGAGAGGCACAGCCGTGTGTTCTGGGAGTTCGAGGCGATGTTTGAGCGTGGGACCGAGTACGAGAACTCGCTGCTGAGGTTCCTGCATTCCATGGACCCGACATTCTGTCCCGATGGTCTTGATGACGATGGCGAATATCTCTTCAGGCTGAAGCCGAATGCCAAGGACTTTGATCGTGGCGTGCTTGAGATGAATGTCCCGTATCCGCTTGATGATGGCAATGTGGCATACTCATGGGCGAACGTGTACATCGGTCCGTCATTCTTTGGTGAGGAGTACTCGGGGTTCTCTCGTCCCAACGTCTCCGGAGCATCGAACTTCATGG
>Ga0310694_10001065_pt1 | contig 32478 bp, 22 predicted proteins | sample 174DNAGHGhighgp2_FD_203884 | JGI IMG/M metagenome (GOLD analysis project Ga0310694, IMG submission 203884) | Sheep rumen microbial communities from Palmerston North, Manawatu-Wanganui, New Zealand - 1742 DNA GHGhigh gp2 (v2) (version 2) | ecosystem: Host-associated > Mammals > Digestive system... | reverse complement strand
CAGATGTTGCTTAATGAGATGTATTCGCTAACAAACAAAGAACAACCTTGTAGTGTTGAGACGATTGACTACGCGTTAAACAATGTCGTGCTGGTTCAAGAACCATTTTATCGGGAGATTTTGGCGGCTCTACCTACTAAGCAGAAGAGTTTGCTCTATGCACTTGTCAAAGAGAATGGTACTCGGAATATTACTTCGGGAGCCTTTATACAAAAACATAAATTGCTCTCGGCTAGTTCTGTGCAATCGGCGTTGAAAGGTTTATACGAGAAGGACCTCGTCACAGAGCTGAATGATACATGGTATGTATATGATGTATTTTTAGCACATTACATACAAAAGAAGTAGAATTTTAACAATCAATCATTTTCTAAGCGGTAAATCCAATATGCGGTTTACCGCTTTTTTGTTGTGTACATATATCGCGCCCCGCGCGTAAACACATAACACATCAAACATAACACAGAAAATCTGCATCAAAAGTGCAGATTTTTTTGCATATTTCAAAAAAAAGCAGTAACTTTGCACCCGCAAAGGTTTTATGAAAGAGTTACCGACATATACACCCGATTTTGAGGAATATATCCGTCAAGGAGAGCCCGACAAGAAAGAACGTGCACAGCTATGGCGCACCGCTATTGGCTTGCAGCAAGTTGATGGATTGGAAGTTTCGGATTATTTGAAAGAACTTGCCAAGAAGAATATTGAGGGGGAGATTTCCATTGATGAAGTTCAGAAGCTCACCAAGGCTTACTATATAAGCAAAACAAAGCGTGAACAAAACGATGATGAGAAAGAAGAAGCTGATAAGGCAGCAGGTAATATTAGAAAAATCCTTTCTACTCATACATTAGACTTTAGCACTAACGGATATATTTCTTTACATCGCCGCATTTTCAACGGAGTATTTAAACATGCCGGGCAAATAAGGGATTATGATTTTACAAAGCCGGAGTTTGTTCTTCGAGGCGGCACGGTCAATTACTTGAACTGGGAAGATTTACGCATTGCTTTGGATTATGAAATTAATCGGGAGAAACAGTTTGACTATCGTGGTATATCTTCCGATGAACTAATAGAGCATATAGCCCAATTCGTATCGGGTCTATGGCAAATACATGCTTTTAGAGAAGGAAACACACGAACAACAGCAGTCTTTACCATTCAGTATTTGCGTTCTATTGGCTATGAGGTGAATAATGAATTGTTTGCTTCACATTCATGGTATTTCCGTAACGCACTCGTGCGTGCTAATTATAAGAATGCGGTACAAGGAATCAACTATGAGTCGATATATTTGGAGCGTTTCTTCCGAAACTTGCTTTTGGGTGAGCAATGGGAACTGAAGAGCCGCTACTTGGTCATCAATCCGCCTGCAGAATATGCCGAACAATCGAGAAAGGATGTCGGTAATGTTACAGGAAATGTTACAGAAAAAGTGACAAGTGTTACAGAAAATGTTATAGAAAAGCTGACCGATAGACAGCGACAGATTGTCAATATGGTTGCCAAATATCCATTTACGACAACAACTTTGATGGCTCAAAACTTGAAAGTATCGCTAATGACGATTCGGCGTGATATAGAAAAGATGTCTCATGTTATCCGTCACGTCGGTCCCGACAAAGGCGGTCATTGGGAAATAATAAAAGAGTAGGGGTATTAGCTCATCTGGCTAGAGCGCAAAAAGAAAAATAACTTATTCACATAAAATTTTATAACTATGGCAAAGTATATTTGTGATGTCTGCAGGTACGAATATGACCCCAGCGAAACAGGAAAAGCGTTTAATGAACTCCCGGAAGATTGGACATGCCCGATTTGCGGTGTAGGCAAGGACCAGTTTTCTGAGTTATAATTAAATCATATAATTCACTAAATCTGCTTTAACCACAGAAAATCTGCATCAAAAGTGCAGATTTTTTTGCATATATCAAAAAAAAGCAGTAATTTTGCAACGCAAAATTAATCTCGTCCGATCTCCTGGACGAAAAAAAAGGAGAGACAAGCGCAAAGCGTTGTGCAGACATATTGAAATATAATGAAGCGTTTGCTTTCGCTCTTAAGATGAAAACTTAGGAAACTTTCATTATTGCTCGTCTTCCACAGCAGCTTACGCTGCTGCCAAACGTGCGATAGGCACGCGGAACGTTTTGACATGACAGATTAGTATTCATCGCTCATCTTGTGGTAATTTTCAACTCTATTTGAAAAAATATAAAAATTCTTGCAGTTTTTCTTGTGTATTTGAAAAAAATGTAGTACCTTTGCAGTCGCAAAGGTTTAAAACGACCATCGTCTGGTCTCCGGGACGGAAAAGAAGGAGAATGCGCAAAGCGTTGCGCAGATGTAATAAAAATATAACGAAGCGTTTGCTTTATTTGGAAGCCGTTCATTTCTCGACAACTTGAATTTCTATGTTTCCATAATATTGCGAAACGCTCACGCGTATGCGTGGGCTTTCTGCATATTGGACATAGAAGGGAGTCGAGACCCGAACGGACCAAATGCAGTTGGCCCACTTTTTATGTATATTTGTTATATGCCAACCCCCGAAGGCGTTAGAGGGGAACTAAAAAATAATATTTATGAAACACAAATTATTGTATTTATTGGTGATGGTATGCATTGTTGCATGCAACAGTAACCAACCGACAGAACCATCGAATGAAGATGCGGCTAATTATGTAGACCTAGGTTTGCCATCGGGTACATTATGGAAGAGGGTAAATGAATTGAATTATCCTAAGGACACAACATGCTATTTTATTTACAATGAAGCGGTAGACACATTTAAGGCAAATGTGCCGACAGCACAACAATGGATGGAATTAGTAGACAAATGTCAGTGGATTTGGAAAAAAGAGTTAAGTGTCCTAGATAAGAATAATATGTTGGTTAAATACCCTGGTTACAAAGTAATAGGACTTAATGGCGACTCGATATTATTACCCGCTATGGGCGGACGGAGCATTAACGGAGAGGATTGTTACGTAGGCATCTATGGAGAGTATTGGACTTCAAATATGGATGGAGCAGAGGGTGCAAAGGGCTTCTCTTTTAACTCAGATACAACATATATCGGTTACTATTTGCGCAAAGATGGTCTTTGTGTACGCTTAGTTATGAATGCAAAAGATAATAAGGATTGAAAATAGTTTTTACGGCTCTGTAGACTCCTTAGCGCAGTGAATGCACTGAGGAGTTTTTTATAATAGCAGAAGAGTTACGTCCGCATAGAGACCGAGCGAGCGGGGCGGCATCTTCCGCGGCCTTACGGAGAGAGGGATAAGGGTCGCGTATGAAGCGGGTATGCCGGACGCGAGGGTCAAATAAACGGCGCAGCGGAGGGTAGTGAGAGAGGGAATGAAGCGAAGGCTATGAACAGCTCCGCTTGCATTGCGGCATGTCGCCTAACGGCATGGCTTGGCGTTGGAGTATTTACCCGAAAAATCTGATGAACAACGATGCTGAATGGGAGAAATACGCCGATTGTACGCCTTTCGATTGTCCACACGGCTCTGCCGGTTGTCCGAAATGCGAGGTGGATCACTCCCTAGCTGCTGATGTGTTACTACGTAGCGCAAGCGAATTGTTAGAGCAAGGCAAACGTCCTGATAAAATCTATGTACGCTGGTACGCACAATTAGTCGAACATGCGAAGCGTGGCGAATTCCCTGTCGCTTTCGGCGAGTATTTCCCCAGTTCCAATAGCTGGTTGTTTGAACCCTCACAAGAGAAATTGTCTTACCCACCTTTCCGCCCAAACCCAAACGCGACCGTTCCCCGAAGAACTACATCACAGCTATAACGACTAAAATCGTCAGGTCATAGCTTTCTTCGTATTATTCCGACTAGTAGTCGGATCCATTATCACCTTCCCCTTCGACATGTTGAGGTATCGATTTTTTGCATGACCAACTTGACAAAGTTGGCAAAGTTCCACTTTTAGTTGGTCCAGTTGGTCAACTTTGCCATGCAAATTTTTGCATGTCAGTTTTGTCAGTTTTAAATTTTTGCATGGCACTTTTGGCACAATTGGCACTTTTAACCCACATACTGACAAAACTGACAATACTGACAGAGCATTTTTTTCCTAAAAAAGTAGACACTTATTCTAAAACCGTTGACACTCAAAGTGCCAAAAGTGCCATTTGTGCCAGTGCATTTTTTTATCTTTACGGAGCCATTTTTTGCTGTTTTTCACGAACCAATTGACTTTCAAACGTTAGATATTAGTTGTATATTCCTTAGATATTACTTAGTCATTGCCCTTACTATTACCTACCCAAAAGCATGGCATTGGCTTATAATAACAACGCACTCCCGAATGAGAGTGCATTGTTATATACTCCCTTCCTTTTAGGGAAGGGTGGGGTTAGGCTTCTTATTGCTCGTCTTCAACGGCTGCTTGAGCAGCTGCCAAACATTCAGCTCTGTTTTTAGTCGTAAAATTTGTGTACAAACACAAAAAATCGACCAAACTCTTGCGTATATCAAAAAAAGCAGTACTTTTGTGCACTGAAACGACAAATAATTGTTATTTATAGTTCACGATGGATGTCTTAAGTACCATATTATCTAACTCTAGAACGGTGTTTACCGCTCAGTGGCTAGCGCTGCAAAGTTACTACTTTTTTGCGATATCTCCAAACTTTTAGCAAAGAAAATTGCATTTCCCGCTTTTTTTTTACCACAAACAAACGCACCACCCGCAAATCTTAACATAAAAAAACACTGCATTTCCCATAAATCCATATCGAAAATATAAGATTTTGCGCAAAATTGATCTCGTCCGATCTCCTGGACGGAAAAAGAAGGAGAGACAAGCGCAAAGCGTTGTGCAGACATATTGAAATATAATGAAGCGTTTGCTTTCGCTCTTAGGATGAAAACTTAGGAAACTTTCATTATTGCTCGTCTTCCACAGCAGCTTGTGCTGCTGCCAAACGTTTTTTCAACTCTATTTGAAAAAATATAAAAATTCTTGCAGCTTTTCTTGTGTATTTGAAAAAAATACTTTGGATGAAATCCGATTTCCGAACAACAATGGCATAGAGCACCTCTTCCCGTGGGAGTTTGCTGCTATTTTGTAATAGAGAAAGGAAATTCGTAAAGGAAATACAAGAGCAAAGAAACATACACAAAAATAGCGTACCCGCGAAGGTACGCTATTTTTCATTATCGATTAGACGAATTACTTCTCGTCCTCAACAGCAGCCTGAGCGGCAGCGAGACGTGCGATAGGTACGCGGAATGGTGAGCAGGAAGCGTAGTTCATGCCGACGCGTGCGCAGAACTTAACGGAGCTCGGTTCACCACCATGCTCGCCGCAGATACCGGTACGCAATCCCGGACGAACGGCACGACCTTTCTCTACTGCCATCTTGATCAACTGGCCAACACCATTCTGGTCAAGTACCTGGAACGGATCTACTTTAAGGATCTTCTTCTCGAGGTAAGCCGGCAAGAAGGAAGCGATATCGTCACGGCTGTAACCGAAGGTCATCTGGGTCAAGTCGTTGGTACCGAAGGAGAAGTACTGAGCCTCTGTAGCGATACGGTCTGCGGTCAACGCAGCACGCGGAATCTCGATCATCGTACCGATCTCGAACTCAACCTCAACGCCATATTCAGCGAAGACTTCTTTCGCTACGCGCTGGATGATCTCTTTCTGTTGCTTGAGCTCATAGAGGATACCGATCAGCGGAACCATGATCTCCGGCATCGGGTTCTTGCCCTCCTTCTTCAGTTCGCAAGCTGCGGAGAGGATAGCGCGTGTCTGCATAGCGGTGATCTCCGGGAAGGTGATACCCAGACGGCAGCCGCGGTGACCGAGCATCGGGTTATTCTCTGCCAACTGAGCGACACGGGTCTGGATCTCCTCAACGGAAACGCCCATCTCTTTCGCCATCTGCTCTTGTCCCTTCAGATCATGCGGAACGAACTCGTGCAAAGGCGGATCGAGCAGACGGATGTTCACAGGCAGTCCGTCCATAGCGTCCAAGATACCTTTGAAATCAGCCTTTTGGTACGGCAGCAGTTTAGCCAATGCTTTCTCGCGGCCCTCGCTGTCCTTAGCCAGAATCATCTCACGCATAGCAATGATCTTCTGGTCGTCGAAGAACATATGCTCGGTACGGGTCAGACCGATACCCTTAGCACCGAAGGCGCGTGCAACAGCAGCGTCGTGCGGCGTATCAGCGTTCGTACGAACTTGCAGTTTGGTATATTTGTCGCAGAGGTCCATGAGCGCCTTGAAGTCGCCGCTGAGCTCAGCAGCCTTCGTCGGGATCTCACCTGCATATACTTGACCGGTCGTACCGTTCAGCGAGATATAGTCACCTTCTTTGTAGGTAACACCCTCGATCTTAACGGTCTTAGCCTTGTAATCTACTTGGATGGCACCTGCACCCGAAACGCAGCACTTACCCATGCCACGGGCAACCACAGCTGCGTGCGAAGTCATACCACCACGAGCGGTGAGGATACCTTCGGCAGCGCTCATACCTGCGAGGTCTTCCGGGCTGGTCTCAATACGAACCATGACTACCTTATGACCGTTAGCGTGCCATTCCTGAGCGTCATCGGCATGGAAGACGATCTGACCGCAAGCTGCACCCGGAGAAGCGGGCAGACCTTGGGTGATCACTTTGGCTTTCTTGAGTGCGTCCTTGTCAAAGACGGGGTGGAGCAGCTCATCGAGTTTCTGCGGCTCGCAGCGGAGGATTGCCTCTTTCTCGGAGATCTTGCCCTCACGAACCATATCCATAGCGATCTTCACCATTGCGGTACCGGTACGCTTACCGTTACGGGTCTGGAGGAACCAGAGTTTGCCTTCCTGAACGGTGAACTCCATATCCTGCATGTCGCGGTAGTGGTCCTCGAGTTTCTGCTGGATAGCGTTCAGTTCAGCGTACATCTCCGGCATGGCCTCTTCCATAGACGGATATTTAGCCAGGCGCTCTTCCTCGCTGATACCTGCGCGCTCTGCCCAACGCTGCGAACCGATCTTGGTGATCTGTTGCGGGGTACGGATACCTGCTACAACGTCCTCACCCTGTGCGTTAACCAGGTACTCTCCGTTGAACAGGTTCTCACCGTTACCGGCATCACGGCTGAAGCAAACACCCGTTGCACTGGTGTCACCCATATTTCCGAATACCATCGCCATAACGGATACTGCGGTTCCCCACTCGTCAGGAATTCCTTCCATCTTACGGTAAAGGATAGCGCGCTCGTTCATCCAGCTGCGGAATACTGCGCAGATAGCGCCCCAGAGTTGCTCCATCGGATCATCCGGGAAATCTTTGCCGGTACGCTCTTTGATAGCCGTCTTGAAACGAGCTACGAGGAGCTTGAGTTCCTCTACGTTGAGGTCCTTGTCCAACTTCACGCCACGGATCTCTTTTACCTCGTCGATGATCGCCTCGAACGGATCGATGTCGGTCTTGTTCACCGGCTTCATACCCAGTACGACGTCACCGTACATCTGTACGAAACGACGATAGGAGTCATAAACGAAGTGCGGGTTGTTGGTCTTAGCCACCATACCCTCAGCTACTACATCGTTCAGACCAAGGTTGAGGATGGTATCCATCATACCCGGCATGGAAGCACGTGCACCCGAACGAACAGAAACGAGCAGCGGGTTCTTCGGATCGCCGAACTTGCAGTTCATCAGGCCCTCAATGTGCTTTACAGCAGCGTTCACCTCATCGGTGAGTTCAGCCACGATCTTCTCCTGACCAACCTGGTAGTACTCGTTACAAACCTCGGTGGTGATAGTGAATCCCGGAGGAACAGGAACACCTACCAAGTTCATCTCAGCACAGTTAGCGCCCTTACCGCCAAGCAGTTCACGCATTTGTGCATTACCTTCAGCCTTACCATTACCGAAGGTGTAAACTCTTTTTTTCTTTTCCATTGTTTGTTAAAATATAAGTATTAGTGTTTGTTATTTCTCGGTTAAAATTGGTTCTGACACACTACACGCCGAAAACCGGCTGCAAAGTTACGAAAAAAAAATCATATACGCAAATAAATTAAGAAAAAAAACGCGCGCGCTTGCGTATTTCAAAAAAATGTTGTATCTTTGCAGCGATTTATTATATTGGCTAAATATGAGCAAAATCAAACCGTATCTGGATAATGAGGGCAGAGCACTGCCTTATCCGTGGTTGATCAACACGATGTTGATGATAGTCGGCGGCATGCAGACCGTGCGTCTGCGTTTCTGGAGTCGCAAGCCGCGGCACACGGCGGAGAAGACGCTGCGCGATATATTGACCATCTCCAAGGACACTGTTTATGGCAAGGAACACCATTTTGACCGTATCCTGTCTGCCACGACGGCGGAGGACCTGTTCCGTCTGTACCGTTTGTATGTGCCGGTGAACAATTCGTTCGAGACCCTGCGTCCGTACGTGGAGCGCCACAAGAACGGAGAGGAGAATGTCCTGTTCCCGGGCAAGCCGGACATGTACGCCACCACTTCCGGTACGACGAGCGAACCCAAATGGATTCCGATGACGCACAAGTATCTCAAGGATGTGTACGGTAAGATGTCACATATCTGGACCTGGAACTTCGTCAAGCACCGCAGCCGTATCTTCGGCGGACATATCTTCACGACGGTCGGCAAGGAGTGCGAAGGCTACGCGCCCGACGGCACTTTGTACGGAGCTGTGAGCGGTGTGCTGGTGCGTGATATCCCGCCTATCATCAAGAAGCACTATACAGGTCCTGCCGCTGTGATGTCCATCCCTGACTACGGAGCTCGTAACTACACACTCATGCGCCTGGCGCTTCAGCACCGCGATGTGACGCTGTGGGCGACGGCGAACCCGTCCACCATTCTGGAACTGCTGCGCGTGCTCAATGAGAACACGGAGGAGATGATACACGATATCGAGACCGGTGGCATCAGCGAGAACTTCGATATCCCGTTTGAGATCCGTTCGGAGCTGGATGCGTATATATCTCCCAAACCCGAGCGTGCCGCAGAGCTTCGTAAGATATTGGCGGAAAAGGGCCATCTGTATCCGAAAGATTTCTGGCCGTGGCTGCAGTACCTCAGTACCTGGAAGTGCGGTAACACGAAGATCTACATGGACAAGTACATGGACCAGTTCAACTGGGACAAGACCTTCTACCAGGAGTTGGGTTACATCGCTACCGAGTGCCGCTTCGGTTTCTCGCTGGACGATACGAACGAGTCCGTGCTCTTCCCGCAGTTCCACTACTACGAGTTCGTGGAGGAGAGCGAGTTGGATAGTCCGGTTAAGCACTATATGCAGATCGACGAGTTGGAGATGGGTAAGCGGTATTGCGCGTATGTGACGACCTATTCGGGCTTGTACCGCTATAACATGAACGACCTCGTGGAAGTAGGCGGTAAGTTTGTGAACACCCCGACCGTTCATATGATCTCCAAGGTAAACGGCATTGTGTCCATGACCGGTGAGAAACTGTACGAACCGCAGTTCATGAACGCCGTGCATCAGGCGGAGGACGAGACGGGAATCAAGACCAAGTTCTTCGTCGGCTTTGCGGATGTGGAGGGTTCCAAGTACCACTTCTACTATGAGTTTGCGGATGAGAAGATGACGCAGGAGCAGGCGGAGGCGTTCACCAAAGTGGTGGACGAGAAACTGCAGCATATCAACCTGGAGTATGAGTCCAAGCGTCAGTCCTTCCGCTTGCACGACCCCGAGACCCATATCCTATTGTCCAACGCGTACGCGCGATTTAAGGCGGCGTGCCTCAAAGACGGCTTCCGCGACGGACAGTTCAAGTTCAACCTGCTGATGCAGGACGAGAAGCGGCGCAGTAAGTTCAACCTCATCCAACGTTGGGAGAACCGCTTCGAGAAATTCAGTGATAATGTCATTAACAGAGCAGATCGAATCGATGAGAGACGAAAAGCAAGAGGTGAGAGACGCCAAGCCCGAGCAAGAAAACGTACTAAACGGGATTAAGACCGTCATCTTTGACATGGACGGCACCCTGTACGACAAGACCGGCCTGGCGCATCGTATGGTGCGCAGTCTGTGGTGGTGTCTGCCGGTGCTGATGTCCGAGCGTCTGGCCCGGCGTGATATGCATAAAGTGCAGTACCCCTCCGGCGAGGATTTCTTTGCCCGTTTCTTTGCCATCATGGCGCACGGTCACTGGTGGGGACCCAAGATCGCCCAGAAGTGGTACATCCATGTCTATATGCCGACGATGGTGCGCCTGATTGCCAAGTACCATCATCCGCGTGAGGAGGTGATGGACCTGGTCCGGGAGTGCAAGAAGCGCGGACTATCTGTGGCTATCTATTCCGACTACGGATTCGTGCTGCAGAAACTGGAGGCTTTGCATATCGATGCGTCGCAGTTTGACCTGATCGTTGATGCACCCGAGTTAGGGGCTCTCAAACCCAGCCGTGCCTGTGCCGGCAAAGTGCTGCAACTCATGGGTGCGAAACCCGAGACGACGCTCTTCGTCGGGGATAGGGATGATAAGGACGGAGCGTCTGCACGGAGTGTCGGGGCGAAGTTCCTGTTGGTTGAAAATAAATAACGACATGACGAATAAACGATATAAAGACTTGAAAGTTACTCCCGGGACCTATGTGCCGCCGGTGACGTTGGATTATCCCGAGGACGAGCCGTACGTGGGCTTGTACAAACCGGTCTATGACCGCGAGTTCCCGGCTGTCGATGCCAATTACCCGTATGTAGATGACTCGTTCCGTTCGCGGCTGCGTATGGGGTGGGGATATCTCTTTGTGTTGCGGCTGCTGAGTGTGGTGCTGCGTATCAAGTACGGTCTGCGGTGGAAGATGGAAGGGGACAAACACTGGTCCCGTTGCACCTGGTGTATGCGTTGGCGACTCCGTAAGTACCATCTGGACCGCGGTGCAATCACGGTCTCCAACCACTGCTACCGTCACGACGCAGCCTCGGTGCTGAGTGCCATTCACGCATTCCGTAACACACGCATCCCGATGTTCGCGCCTAACTTCCGCACCAAGGACCAACGATATCTGCTGATGGTAGGTGGAATACCTATTCCCGAAGCGGAGGGTGGACTGAGTGCGATGAAAGCGTTCAATGCGGCGTTCGACGAATATGACAAACGCGGCTATTGGTTCCATATCTTCCCCGAGGCCAAACGGTGGGATTGGTACAAACCGCTGCGACCGTTCCAGAAAGGGGCGTTTACCATGTCGTATAAGTACAACAAGCCTATCTTGCCTTGCGCGGTGAGTTACCGTGAGCGTACTGGTATCTGGCGTTTGCTGGGTCCCAAGAACGAACCGCTGACCCAGGTCACGATCGGTGCGCCTATCTATCCGGATACGACCCAACCGCGTGCTGCGGAAACGGAGCGCTTGCTCAACGAGACGCATCAGACGATCTGCCGTTTGGCGGGTATAACGCATAACACCTGGCCCAGTTCCCTGTAAGATGAAAAAATCCCTGCCTGTTATAGCGTTGGTCATTTCCATGATCATCTGGTCGGTGAGCGGCATAGCCATCAAGCATGCCTTGGCCGTACTACCGCCTTTTACGATGATCGTAATGCGGTTTGTGCCGGCTGTGCTGCTGATGCTCATCATCGGTATCGTCCGTCGTAAGCACAGCCTGTTCTGCTTGCAGAGAATGGACCTCAAGGACCTGCCGCTGTTCCTTATTGCCGGCACGTGTCAGCCGTTCCTGTACTATTTGCTGGAGACGTTTGCGTACGATGCACTCAACAGCCCGACGATCGCCGAGACGCTGCTCTCTACCAGTCCGCTGCTCAGCCCGCTTTTTGCAGCCATTATTCTGCGCGAGCGGGTGACGAAATACAACATTATCGGTATTCTCATTTCGACGGGAGGCGTGTTCGCCTTGACACTCATCGGTGCGACCGACTATTCAATAGGTAACAGTTGGGGAATCCTGCTGGCTTTTGCTGCGGTGTCGGCCGCTGTGGTGGACTCCATCATGATGCGCAAAGCACCGCTCAAATACAGCGCCTTGTCGTTCGTGTTCTACACGCAACTGATCAGTTTGATGTACTTCATTCCCATCTGGTTGTGGCGGGAAGGACCCTCTGTCTTCGACAACGCACAATGGACAATGGACAATGGACAATTCACGACGGCGCTTTGGTGCGTCGCGTATTTGAGCGTGTTTGCAAGTGTGGTGGCATTTATCCTGTTCTGCTACGCGCTGCGTCAGATCGGTGTGACGCAGGCCAATGCGTTTAACAATATCCGTCCGGCGTTCACCGCATTGTGGATGTTTCTGTTCTTCGGCGAACATCTGCCGGTAGGAAAATGGATAGGCATGATTTTAATTATTTTCGGACTATTTGTATGCCAAAAGCAAGAAAAAGTTTCCGATTGTTAAGATTGTTTGCGTATACGAAATAAATTTCGTACCTTTGTACGATTTTTCGTTCCGGCTTTTTATGCCGGATAAGAAATAAGCAATGTAAATTGCGCTTTTTTGTGAATTGCGCTTTTTTGTGAAAAATTAGATATAATGGAAAGTATATACACGAATGAATTCTTTTACGATTTGCTCTACATCATGTTTTTGGTGGGGTTTGTCGTATTTGTATCCTTGTATTTTGTAGATGCCGGCTACGGCAAGATGCGTTCTGAGAAATGGGGACCGGCGATTAACAACAAAGTGGGCTGGCTGCTGATGGAGTGTCCGGTGTTCTTTGTGATGCTGTACTTGTATTTCAAGTCTTTCCCGCTTTACGGGGGAATTACCAAACAGGCTCCGTACTGGCTGTTCTTCCTCATTTTTGAGTTCCACTATTTCCAGCGTTCGTTCATCTTCCCGTTCCTGCTGAAGGGCAAGAGCAAGATGCCGATCGTGATCATGCTGATGTCGGTGGCGTGGAACCTGATCAACGGCTATATCCAGGGCTATTGGCTGTTCCACTTGGCTCCGAAGTATTACCCGGAGATGTACACCACGGACTGGATTCTGTCCCCGCAGTTCATTATCGGTACGATCATCTTCTTCATCGGCTGGGGTATTAACATGCACTCGGACTACGTGATTCGCCATTTGCGCAAGCCGGGTGACACCAACCACTATCTGCCGAAAAAAGGTATGTATAAATATGTGACGAGTGCCAATTATCTGGGCGAGATCACCGAATGGCTCGGTTTCGCTATTCTTACCTGGTCGCTCGCCGGTCTGTTGTTCTTCTGGTTCAGCTGCTGTAACCTCATTCCGCGTGCTAACTCGATTTACAAGAAGTACGAGGAGGAGTTCCCGGACGAATTTGACCGAAAGAAACTGAAACGCATTATACCGTTTATTTATTGATGGAAAATAAACTTTTTACGCCCTTCCAATTAGGGCCTATAACGCTGCGGAATCGAATTATCCGCAGCGCTGCTTTTGAGAATATGGCGCGTGCGAATGCACCGACGCAGGAGTTGCAGGACTACCATGTGTCGGTAGCCCGCGGTGGAGTGGGTATGACGACGGTAGCGTATTGCGCGGTCGATCTGAGCGGCGTGTCGTTTGACGGACAGTTGTATGTCAAGGATGATATCATTCCTGACATGAAACGCATGACCGATGCGATCCATGCCGAAGGAGCCAAAGCGTCTATTCAGCTCGGACACTGCGGAAACATGACGCACTTCTACACCTGTCATTGTATGCCGGTCAGTGCCGATACCTGGTTCAACCTCTACTCGCCGACTATTCACCGTCGCCTCAAGGTGTCGGAGATCAAGAACCTCGTTAAGAAATTCGGCGAGGCGGTCGATTGGTCGCGTAAGTGCGGTTTTGATTGCGTGGAGATTCATGCGGGTCACGCATACCTCATCTCGCAGTTCATTGCTCGCCGCACCAACCACCGTCATGACCAATACGGCGGCAGTTTCGAGAACCGCGTACGGTTCATGAACGAGGTGCTGGACGAAGTCATGCTGCACGCCAAAGACGATATGGCGGTTGTAGTCAAGACGAACATGTGGGACGACTGCTGGAAGGGTGTGTCGATTGAAGAGGGAATCAAAGTAGCCAAAGAGATTGCCAAGCACAAAGTGCACGGTATCGTGCTCTCCGGCGGTACGGTGAGCCGTTCGCCGATGACGATCCTCGGCGGCGCGATGCCGTATAAGACGCTGGCACACTACATGCCGACCAAATCGTTCTGGTGGCTGAAAGCAGCGCTCAATATACCCGGCGTGCACCAGATCATGCTGCCGACTTCGCCGTTCAAGGAGCTCTATTTCATGGACAAGGCCAAACAGTTCCAAGAGGCCCTAAAGAACGAACTCGCATCCACAACGCTGATCTACGTCGGCGGTGTGCAGAGCGGAGATAACTGTCAGCAGATCATGGACGAAGGGTTCGAACTGTTCCAGATTGCGCACGTGCTCATCAAAGATCCGGAGTTCGTGCACCATGTGCAGCAGGATCCGCATTACCATGCCGGTTGTGGCCGTTCGAACTACTGCGTAGGACGTATGTACACCAAGAACATGAAATGCCACGAGTGCGTGCTCCGGGACGGTGAGAAGATCGCTCCGCGTATCCAACGCGAGATAGCCGAACTCGAAGCGAACGCTAAGAAATCCGTGGAGGAACAGAAACATAATTCTTAATTTTTAATTCTTAATTTTTAATTTTGAATTATGTTAGCATTAGTAACAGGAGCCTCTTCCGGTATTGGTCTGCAGTACGCTACGCAGTTGGCACGTGACTACCACTGTGACCTGCTGCTGGTGAGCAACCAGGAGAAGGAGTTGAACCGGGTGGCAGCTGATTTGGCTGCCACGTACGGCGTGAAGACCGTGCCGCATTTTGCGGACCTGAGTCTGAATGACGCGGCGGAGAACCTACACGCGTGGTGTCACGAGAACGGCTACGTGGTGGATATCCTCATTAACAATGCCGGTGTGTTCTTCTTCAACCCTTACTGCGAAACCAACATGCGCCGCATCGAACTGATGCTGCAGTTGCATGTGATGACCGTAGCCAAGCTCACGCGTCTGTTCGCCGAGGACATGATCAAACGCGAACTGACCCCCGAAGAGGCGGCTAAACGCATATGCGGGCGTAAGCGCAAGCGCGGGTATATATTGAATATGAGCAGCATGTCCGCTTGGATGGCCATGCCGGGTATCCAGACCTACAATGCCTCCAAAGCGTTCATTTACAACTTCTCCAAATCGCTCTGGTACGAACTCCAACCGCATAATGTCGGCATCACGGTCATGGCCCCGGGCGCGGTGGATACGGCGCTCTTCGGCTTGGCACCCAACCTGCGCAAGCTGGCTGTCAACCTCACGGTGTCGATCCCGCCGGAGCGGCTGGTCAAACGGGCACTAAAGAAAATGTTCCGCGGCAAGAAAGCCGACACACCGGGATTCATCAACTGGCTGAGCACACCGATGCTCAAACATACCCCTGACTGGATATTGTTCCTGGCGCAGAAGAAATTGGCGCAGTTTATGCACTAATCGTAATATAAAGAGCGTTTTTGAACGCGTTAAAGGTGCGTTGTTATTAAGAATCTTAATAATAGTGCACTTTTTCTTATGTGCATCTATAGGCTATATCAAAAAAAAGCAGTAATTTTGCACGCTATTTCAAATTGTTTATGAAGAAAATTTACGTATTAGTCTTTTTAATGGGCTTGACTCCGTATCTGTTTGCGGAGAAATTAACGGGTACGGTTATGGATGGGTTCACGCGTGAGCCCTTGATTGGCGTATCTATCTTGGACAAAGAAACGGGTAATGGAACCATTACCGATTTTGACGGACATTTTGAGATCAATGTCACCACTTTGCCGCTTCGTCTTCAGTTCTCGTACGTGGGCTATCAGACCGAGGAGAAAGTGTTTAAGACCATTCCTGCCAAGTTTGAACTGCTGCTGCAGGCCAACAACGAGGTGCTGGACGAGGTCGTAGTGACAGCCGGTCGTTTTGAGCAGCGTATGACCGATGTGACGGTTAGTATGGAGTTGCTCAAGCCGGATGCAATGCGCAATCAGGCTCCGACAGACCTGTCGGCTACGCTGCAGACCCTGCCGGGTGTGGAGATTGTTGATAAACAGCCGAGTATCCGTGGCGGTGGCGGATGGACCTACAGTGTGGGTTCGCGTTGTCAGGTGCTGATGGACGAGATGACGATCCTCAACCCGAAGACGGGTGAGATCAACTGGAACAACGTGCCGCTGGAGAACGTGGCACAGGTCGAGGTGATCAAAGGTGCATCGTCGGTGCTGTACGGTTCGTCGGCGCTGAACGGTGTGATCAATGTCCGTACCCAGCGTCCGGGAACGGAACCGCAGACCAAACTGTCCGCGTATGTCGGCATCTACGACAACTACACCAACTACAAGTACACCGGTGCGCGCCTGCCGCTCTACTACGGTGCCGAGGCTTCGCACTCGCGTCGGGTAGGCGATTTTGACATATCGGCAGCCATCAGCGGATTCAAAGATGAGGGCTATCGTGAGCAGGCGTTCAACGACCGTGTCCGTTTGGGCGGTAACATGACGTATCATGTGCCGATGGAGGCAAATAAATACATGACGGTGGGTGCGAACCTCAATTATGTGGCGAACCGCTACGGTGATTTCTTTATCTGGCGCAGTCCCAAGCAGCCGGTTCGCACTTCGCCGCTGTCTAACTTAGGTCGTATGGAGCATAACTTCAACATCGACCCGTTCCTTAACTACGACGACACCGAGCGGGGTATCTCGCATAAACTGCGTACGCGTTTCTTTATGACGTCTGATAACTTGATCAAACCGACTGCGACGATGAGCACGGAGGATGTGGTCAAGTGGGGTCTGACCAGTTTTGATTTGGACAAAGTGCAGGGCTATGTAGATGAGATCAAAGGCTATATGGACGGCGGAATGGAACTGACGGACGCCTTGCTCGTGACGTTCAAGGACGTAGCTGTGCCGATCATGAGTGAGGATTGGCTGGGCGCTGTTCAGGCCGGCATCGACTTGATGCAGAACGGTTTGGGGTACACAGGCTCGGTAGCGGAATTGCAAGATGTGACGGCTTATGCGCTCAATCTGTTGGCGGATAATGAACCGACACGTCCGGAGTTGACCTACAACGGCTATATCGATTACCAGTTCGCCAAGGCGTGGGACAACGGCGTTCGTCTGACGACGGGTGTTAACTGGAATCACCTCACCAACACCGCCAACGTGACCGGTACGCACCAAACGGACAACGTAGCGGCTTATCTCCAGTACGACCACCGCATTGCGAACCGCCTGTCACTCAGTGCCGGTATGCGTCTGGAGTACTACCGCATGGACAATATGTACAAAGAGGCGAACATCCAATTGGGCAATTGGCTCTGCCCGGTACGTCCTGTGTTCCGTGCCGGTCTGAACTGGGAGATCTACAAAGCCGGCTTCTTGCGTGCCAGCTTCGGTCAGGGTTACCGCAACCCGACGATCACGGAGAAGTTCGCCCGTAAGGACATCGGTGGTATCGGTGTCTATCCGAACCATGACATCAAGCCGGAGCGTGGCTTCAACGCCGAGTTGGGTTATAAGCAACTCTATAAGTTCGGTCCTGTGTCCGGAATGATGGATGTGGCCTTGTTCTACACCGAGTACCGCGATATGATCGAGTATCAGTTCGGTCTGTTCCGTAACTCCGACTACTCGATGATCAACTCCATGTACGACGTGATCGACGAGGCGCAGAACATGATCGACGGCATCATGCAGACCAAGTCCTTATCCAATGCCGGTATCGGTATCGGTGCCCGCTTTGTGAATGTGGGGCACGCTCGTATCTACGGTGTAGAGGTAAGCACGGCCGGTATGGTGGATATCAAAAAAGATATGTCGCTCCGTTATTCCATCGGATACACGTTCACGGAGCCGGAGGATATGGATAATGCAGCCCGTATCGAGCAGGAGAAGACCTACACTGATCCGCTGCAGATGAAGAACAAGTCCAATGACTCCAAGTACCTCAAGTACCGCAACAAACACTCGTTCAAGACGACCATAGACTATAACTACAAATGGTTCTCGCTGGGTGTCAACATGTCGTACCGAAGCAAGGTGCTGGCGGTGGACTACCTCATGGTGGACGAGCGCGTGAAAGAACAACAGGATCTGATGGACTACGTGCGCACATTCATGTTCGGCTACGAAGACGGCCTGACCTTGCATGACTATTGGATGACGCATAACACCGGTATCTTCACGATGGATCTGCGTTGCTCCGTTCGCTTCCAGGAGAAGGTGGAGATGCAGTTCCTGATTAACAACTTGCTGAACACGGAGTACAGTTACCGCCCGATGGCGTTGGCTCCGCCCCGTACGTTTGTTTGCCGAATGAATATTACGTTTTAAAGGTTAAAGGCTAATGGCTAAAGGATAAAGTTTTAGATGAAATGAAGAAGATCTATACGATATTTTGTTTGGCCTGCACCGTAGTTGCGCAGGCTTGGAGTGCCGCGGAGCCGGGTGTCTATAACGGCACGCTGACCATTGACGGCACGGCTTATACGAATGAACTCATTTACCTCCTGCCGGGAACGGAACCCAACACCGTGACTTGTGTGGCGGGAGAGCAGGTGTGGGTCAATCTCCCGCAGTCTGCGTTCTCCCTCTCGGCACAACCGACGAACAAGAACTATGATTTTGTCAACGGCGGTTTTGAGGGCAACTGGTCCAATAACGAGCCGTCCGGATGGCACTCGTTCGGCACGGCGACAGGTACGTTCGCTTCGTTTGTGAAAGGCAACACCCATCAGTTCACCCAGAGCACGGATGTTCGTCCGGGTTCGACCGGTTCGAACAGCGCCCTCTTGAAGTCGAACATCGTGCTGGGTACCAAGGCGAACGGTAACTGTACCAACGGACAGATCAATGCCGGTTCCACCTCGGCTTCCGACGGATCCAAGAACTATAACTTCTCCGACCCGTCCAATAACGGCTACAACACCGCTTTTGCGGGTCAACCCGATTCGCTGGTGTTCTGGGCGAAGTATATCCCGGCAGACCAAAACCCGTCCAACGCGTCCAACAAAGCGCGTGCACATGCCGTGATCACAACCAACGCCCGCTACCAGGACCCGGAGTCGAGTGACTACTCGTCGGTTAAGATAGGCGATGCGGAGATCAATTACGCGGCTACTTCGTCGATGGGATGGCAGCGTCTGTCGGCACCGTTCACCTATTATTCGGTCTCGCCGGATCAGGCGGCCTATATGCTGATGACCTTCACTACGAATGTTACACCGGGTGGCGGAACAACGACCAGCAGTTCGGTGGATAATATCTACCTGGACGATGTGCAGATGATCTATAACTACGGCCTGAAGGGTGCTACACTCGAGGGGCAGGCGCTCTCTTTTAGCAACGGTCAAGCCTCTGTGGCACTGCCGTTCAGCACGGACTACGAATGGGACGTGACGGCCGATGCGAAGGGTGCGCACGTGTTCGTCGGATACGATGCCGCATCGTACAAGGCCTATCTCTATGTGGTAGCAGGAAACTACGCCCAGGCGCATAACTACACCGTCTATACGGTGCAGATGACGGAGCCGGCGGGTGAGAACGATACCTATTACCAGTACGCGGTAACCGTCTGTGGCGGTCAACCGTACTCGGACGACTTGTTCCAAGACCTGACCGAAGCCGGTAGCTACACGACCCGCATCCCGAATACGCAGGGTGGGGACTCGGTCATCACGCTGGAACTGACCGTCAACCCGTCCTATCTGTTCGAAGAGCAACTCTATATATCGGACGAGGAGATCGATTGGCGAGGACATCATATCGCCGGTCTCGCGTACGCGGACGAGCCGTATATCTATACGGACAGCCTGCTCACAACAGCCGGTTGTGACTCGATCTATCGTCTGCTGCTGTACGTCTCCGCAGTGCCTCACACCTATGGTGTGTACACTGCCAAGGCCTGTGCCGGTGACTCGGTGGAGTTCGAAGGAGTGTATTATGCCGAACCGTTTGAGGGCGATATTCTGCTTGCACAACCCAACCAGTACGGCGGTGACTCGATCGTGCACCTGACCGTGCAGATCCTGCCGAACTACAGCATCGAGGACTATATGACCATCCGTCAAGGGGAGAGTAGAACCTGGGAAGGTATTCAACTGAGCAGTCTGCCGGCCGGTACGGTGACGATGAACGCATCGTACTACAGCATCGACGACTGCGACTCGATTCGGGTGCTGCACCTGACCGTGCTCTCCACTTCCAAGCCTTGGACCGGCACCGACACCATGTCGGTGAACCGTGTCTTAGGACGCTACGACGGTGAACTCAACATAGGCGGTACGGCGTATGCCGACAAGTCGGTGTTCGTGTTACCGGGTACGGTGGACAGCACCATCACCTTCGTGCTACCGGACTTCACGTTCAACGGCGGTAAGTTAGGTCACATCGTGCTGCCGAACATACCGATGAGTGTGTACGGTCAGTTGATGCTGGAGGACCGCACGCTCTACCTGGACACCATCAGCGAACGGGCAACCATCACGCTCATCAACGGCTACCGCGAAGGTACCAAGACCCATTACTCCGTGCTCGCGAACGACCAGGCAGAGGTGATGCTCTATATCGAAGCACCGTCGCTGCCGCAAGCTATCCTCGTCACTTTCCAAGGGGATGCGGTGCGTCATAACAACTACGCGGTGAACAACGGCGGGTTCGAAGGCAACTGGACTAATAACGAGCCGGCCGGCTGGCACTCGTTCGGTTCGGCTACCGGTGAGATGGCTGATTTCGTGTCGTCTAACGTGCATCAGTTCGTTTATTCGAACGACGTGCGCCCGGGTTCGAACGGCACGCAGAGCGCGATGATCAGTTCGAACATCATCCTCAGTGTCAAGGCGAACGGTAACTGCACCAACGGACAGATCCATGCCGCTTCGATGACAGCGGATAATGCGGAGAGCAACTATAACTTCTCCGACCCGACCAATGCCGGCTTCAACACGCCATTCCACGGCCGACCGGACTCTATCGTGTTCTGGACCAAGTACCTGCCGGCAGATCGCAATGCGGCAAACGAGCTCAACAAAGCGCGCATGAGCACCGTCATCACGACCGATGCCCGCTACCAGGATCCGGAGACGGGTGACTACGCGGCAGCGAAGATCGGTGCGGCGACCATCAACTACAGCGCGGCAGACATGAACTGGCAGCGCATCGCTGTGCCGTTTATCTATACGGCGACGGATAACCAACCGGCGTATATCCTCACTACCTTCACCACCAACGAGCAACCGGGTGGCGGTACGTCGTACATCACGACCGGCTCGAACCGCGTCAATGTGCTGGATACCGTTTGGCTGGATGATGTGGAGGTGGTCTATAACAAAAGCCTGCGTGCGTTCTACCACGGTGCGGACGAAGTGGAGTTTGACCAATATGTGGCGCAGGTGAACGATACCTATTGTGATGACTGCGCGTCGTACGAGGCGTACGGCAACGGCGTGTCCGCACAGACCTTCATGGCGTTCGATGCCGAGCACCGCTGCATCACGGTCTATGTGATCGCAGACGACTACGCACAAACGCTGGACTACATGCTCTACCGCGTCGAGTTTGCCGACAGCCAAACGGCAGACATGCAACCGATCGACCCGTCGCAGGACATCGAGACGGTGCGCACGCAGCAGGGTGGATACGAGAAAGTGCTGTATAACGGCCAATTGTTCATTCGTCAAGGGGACAACTGGTACACCATTTCAGGAATTAAAATCAAATAAGATATGAAACGAATAGTAGGATTCATTTTTCTGTGCGTGCTGGCAATGACCGCGACCGCACAGACCTATAACAACGGCGTGTGGTACTCGTTGTTTGATGAGACAGCGCACACGATGAACACGCAGGGTGACTACGAGACCGGCAATGTCTTTGCGCCGACTGCCGGCACACTCAACGTGCGGTGGAAATACGAGTGGATTGATTGGCTAGGTGCGTTCAGGAAGATTGACACCAAAGTGCTGGAATCCTCCAACGGCGGCAGCTCTACCAAACAAGTCGGTTCGTTGGCGGAGAACACGGACAAGAACAGCCAGACGACCGAGAGTTTCAGCGTCAGCCGTAACATCAACTGGATCAAGTTCAACCGTACCGGTGCACCGACCCACAAAGTGATTCTGCAGCACCTGGATATTCCCTTGGCCAAGCATATTTTGCTCGCTTCGGGAGATTACGGAGCAAGCAGTGCAACGCATGCGTTTGAGACCATCGAGGCGTACGCTGTCTCGGAGGCCTATCATGTCAACTTGCGCTCGTTCCTCACGGCGGGGGACATCACCGTCACCAGTTCGCTGCCGAACATCTTCCGTGTCGGTGCAGCGAATAACAAGACCGGTCTGAACTATGCGGTCGGTGCCAATGCCTGCGCTTCGGCGAACGGAACAGCGGCTACGGCAGGGGGTGCGAGTCTGGGTAAGATCGCCAACTACGGTTTCGATATCTACTTCACACCGACGGAGGCGAAGAGTTACGAGGCCGTCATCACCATCACAGACGGTGTCTCGACGGCTACCGTGACGGTCAGCGGAACGGCTACGGCACCGCTGCAACCGATTGATGTGTATTACAACTATGAGCACGCGATGTGCGCAGGAGAAGAATATACGGATGAGAACTTTGCTCAACTCACCGAGTCAGGTCTGTACACGGATACGCTGCCGAATCAGTTCGGCGGTGACTCGATCATCACGCTCACGCTGACGGTCAACCCGGTCTATCATTTCGAAGACAGCCTGACGATGCTGATAGGTGAAGAGGGTCTGTGGCAGTCTGTGGACCTGAGTCTGTTACCTGCCGGTGATACCGTGCTCCTGGCACCGTATCAGACCGTAACCGGTTGTGACTCGACCTATGTGCTGTACCTTACTGTCAAGCCTCGTATCACGACCTTCGGCACCGACACTGTGCACCTCTGTGCAGGGGAGAGTTATGTGTTCGAGGGCAATACCTATCGCCGCACCACGACCGATTCCGTGCTGCTGGCAGAGAAGAATGTGTACGGTGGTGACTCGATTGTGGAACTGGTCGTTTATGTCTATCCGGTGATCTCTATTGAGGCTTCCGCTACCATCATCGAAGGGGAACAGGAGACCTGGCAAGGCTATGACCTGAGCGAGATGCCGGTCGGTGATACGACCCTTGTGGCAACCTACGTCTCCGAGCACGGTTGTGATTCGACCTACGTGCTGCACCTCACGGTGGAGCAGAATACGGAAGGACTGAACGACCTGCCGACGAACGACACGAGCGTGCGTAAAGTGGTACGGAACGGACAAGTGCTGATTCGTAAAGGAGATGCCTGGTATGACCTGATGGGTCGCAAGCAGGAATAAAAAATAGAGCCTCGTGTGAGGCTCTTTTTTTTCTCTAATCCCTAATCTCTAATCGCTAATCGATCATTTCAGTTCCTGCAATGCTCGTTTCAGTTCTTTATCGAACCGCAGGTTGTAGGTTGCTTGTCCTTTCTGGTAGTAGTAGCGCAGCACGATCTCGCGTCCCATCAACTGCTTGACTTCCTCTTTGTTGCGCTCGATTGCATCCTTGTAATCCGGTTTGAGGATCGGAGCCAACGCTTTCAGTTGCTCAATGGTAGCCGAGTCCAGATCTTCATGTTGCGCCATCTTGATCATGTCGTCGTAGTACTTACCGGTCTCGGTGTTGTATTCGAACTTACGCTCGTCGAGGAACGTGCAGAATGCTGCTACCTCTTCGTCGCTCACGGTGAACACATCGGGTGTAGCGATGCTGTCGTGCAGCCGACGATAGCGGGTCGCGTAGTCGAAGAAACAGTGGTCGATATACAGCTGGTAGCTCACATCCACTTTGGCGGAGTCGTCCAGCACGATGTCGGGCAGGATACCTCCGGCCGTGTCGCGTTTGAGTTCATGCCCTTTCTGCCGCTCGCTGTAATCGATTGCCTGGATGCATCGTCCGGAGGGTAGGTAGTACTTGCTGGTGGTCACTTTGATATGCCCGCCGTACGCTACGGAGCGCAGGCTCTGCACCAGTCCTTTACCGAACGTGCGTTGACCAATCAGTTTGGCTCTGCCCAGGTCCTGCAACGAGCCGGACACGATCTCACTGGCCGAGGCGGAGTTCTTATCCACCATCACGATGAGCGGCAACTCTTTGTACCGCGGGGTGTTACGGGTCTTGTAGGTGGTGTTGCTGTTGGCGCTCTTACCGCGGGTCTCCACGATCGTCACGTCACGGTCCACGAACAGGTTCACGATCTGCACCGCTTCGCTGACCAGACCGCCTCCGTTGCCGCGCAGGTCGAGGATGAGTTTACGCGCACCTTGGTTGTAGTACATATCGTCCAGCGCATTGGCAAACGCCAATGACGAACCTTCGGTGAACTCCGACAACGCCAGGTAACCGACCGGTTCGCTCAGGCTGTCCGCACGGAACACGGTGTAATAACTCACGGCATCCATATGGATGTCCTCGCGTACGACCTCTACGGTGAACGGCTCGTTTACTCCGTCCCGCTCCAGTTCGAGCACGACGGTCGTACCCGGAATACCGCGCAGGTTGTTACTCACCTCGCTCACCGTCAGACCCTTGGTGCTCGTTCCGTTCACCGACAGAATGCGGTCACCGGCCAGAATACCGGCTTTTTGAGCCGGCTTGCCTTCATACGGATCGGCGATATACACCTTGTCCCCACGCTGCTGAATGATACTGCCGATGCCGCCGTATTTACCGGTGGTCATCATGCGTAATTCCCGCTCTTTCTTCTGCGGATAATAGACCGTGTAGGGGTCAATCTTGTACAGCATCGCATTGATGGCGGTCTCGAGCAGGTCCTCATAATTGAGCGTGTCCACATAGTTGACATCGACCTGTCGCAGCACGTCATTGAAGATCGTGATGCACTCATCCGCACGTACGGTCTTCTGCCGCTCTTGAGCCTGTAATGGCGAAAGGCGAAGGGTGAATGGCGAAAGTAAAAATACGATCACCATTAACCTATAACCTGTAACCTGTAACCTGTAACCCATAACCTTTAACGAAGTGTGTTGGGAACAAAATCGCTCACGTCTTTGCCGTACGCATAGAGGTCACGCACGAGCGTGGACGATATATGGGCGTACTCGGGACGTGTGTACAGGATCACGGTCTCAATGCCGGTCAACTGTTTGTTGGCCTCCGCCATGTTACGCTCGTACTCGAAGTCTCCGATGCAGCGCATGCCGCGCAGAATGAACTTTGCGTCCTGCTCCTTGGCAAAATCCACGGTCAGGCAGTCGTAGATGGCTACGCGCACACGGGGTTCGTCTGCAAAAATCTTACGAATCGCCTCTTCACGCTCGCGAATGGGGAAGGTCTCTTTTTTGGTACTGTTACGGCCAATGCCGATGATGATCTCATCAAATAACTCCAGACCACGCTTCACGATGTCATAGTGGCCTACTGTAAACGGGTCAAAACTACCCGGAAATATTGCTTTCTTCATAACTTTAAACTTTCATCTTTAAACTTTCAACTGCAATCTGGTGATTCTTCACCGGATAGCTATACATTTCATACAATCTTTCTCTTAAAAACGCTTCATCCTTGTTGGGGAGTTCGATCTTGGCCAACCGGCTTTCTATGTACGCATCAAAATCCGTGCCACGCTCGAATATCTCGTAGCCCAAATGGATATGCCGGTCGATGATGTCGCACACGGCCTGCAGTTGGTCATGGTTGGGTGCGGTGCGCAGTTCGGGATGAGCCGCTAACAGCGCATCTACCTCGGGGTTGATGCTCGGGGTCAGCCGATAGACGACGCGTCCTTTGTAACCGCGAATACCGGTCGTCATGGATTCTACATCATCTTTCGCGCGCTTACGCCATTTCGGATTATCGCGTTTGAGTTGCATCTCGCGCGCTTTGAGGTAGTCGCAGGGGTCGTACTCGTAGGTGATGCTCACGGGGCAGATATTGAGGGCTTTGACGTTTTGGAAGAAGTCGTCGTCACCCAAGGTCAGCATATGCAGCACGCTGGCTTGGGTCAGGTCGTTGCTGTCCTTGGCACGTCCTTCCCGCTGGGCGAGCCAGATCGATTTGCCTTGCTCACGCAGCATGCGGATATACGCGCTCAACTGCTTGGCGTTCTCCAATTGGGCATGTGCCCCGGCACCGCGTTTGACCACGAAACAGCGGTTGAAACGAACCAGTACCTCAATCCATTTCTTGGCGAACAGGTTGTTACCAATGCCCATGAACGGACGAATGAAATACTTGGTGCGCAGCAGCAGCGACAGCCACGATGCATCGAGGATGATGTCGCGGTGGTTGGTCATAAAAAACGCACCGTGTTTGATATCGTCCTCGATCTTCTTTTGGTCCCCTAAGTAGTCCAACCGAATGCCGTCGGTTGTCTTTCTCTTCCACGTGGTCAGAAGAGGGTAGGCAAACAGAAAATCGCACACGGTCAGCAGTGCGCCTACGCGGTACGCGCGTATGTCCTTAAACTGATATTCGTTCTTATCCATTCCCTTAAACGTTCAACTTTAAACGTTCAACTTTCAACTTTATACTTATCCAGCGCATCCTTGGATGCTTCGCGGTAGGCGACCATCAGTCCGCCGGTACCGAGCAGCGTGCCGCCGAAATAACGCACGACCACCACGAGGATATTGTCCAGATTGCGGGCATCGATGGAGCGCAGGATCGGAGCCCCGGCGGTTCCGTGCGGTTCACCGTCATCCTTGGTGCGCCACAGGTTCGGACCCAAGCGGTAGGCGTAGCACACATGCCGTGCGTCATGGTACTTCTTCTTGTACCACGCTACGCGTGCTTTCGCTTCGTCCTCATCTTGGATCGGCTCGGCGAATGCCAGGAACTTACTTCCCCTGTCCTTATAGATCCCTTCTGCTACCATCAATCACCAATTACCAATTACCAATTACCAATCCTTAAGACCCAGCTTTTTGCGCAGGTCTTTAGGTATCGCATTCTTATGCACCAGCACGTCGTTGGTCTTGTACTGCATGAACGCTTCGCTCACGTACCAGATGCCTTTGTAGTCCGAGCGCATGGTGCCCCAGCTGTTCTTGATCATGTAGTACTTCTTGCCGTTCTGGTCGGTGGCGGTGCCGAAGATCTGCATGCCGTGGTCGTCGGTCGTCTCCCAGTTGTCGTACGCGTCTTGGCGCATCTGCTGGGTGATGGTCTTCTCCGGCAGCGGTTTCTTGGTCAACTCCTCTTTCTTCTTATCCGCACTCATGCCGACCCATTTGGCCATGTCACTTCCGGTGATGTCCGCTCCGTTGTCGTCATCGGGCACGACGCCGATACCTTTGCGGGTGAAACCGATCTCGCTCACGTCCGCACCCCAAGCCAGGGTGTAACCGTTGGAGATGGCGTTGTCAATGATCCGCATCATGTCCTCCATCGGCACGTTGTACATCTGATCCATGCGCCAGTTATCCGGTACCTCGAGGGCAAAACGGGTGTAGAACGGATGGTGGGTGTAGCTGGTGATAGACACGTAGTCGTCGGGGTTGAGACCGAGCGACTCAACGAACGACTGCGGGGTGTAGGTCTTGCCTTCGTACTCAAAGCTCTCCGGACACGGGCCCAGGTAGGTGTCGTAGATGGCTTGCAGGCCTTCCCGCCACACGGGACTGATGCGTTTGAGTCCGCTCAGACCCTTCAGGTAACCGCCTGCCACATGATCCAGTTCGCTGTGAACGGGTAGGGTATCGTTCTTCGTCCAGCCGTAGCGGATGCCCGGCATCGCTTGTTGCGGCACAAGGCCGTAGTGACCCATGCAGTAGATGACATCGTATGCACTGCCGCCCGGCGCAAAACGCGGTTCGTTGTACAGACGTACGCAGTACGTCGCGCGGTCCATCATCGTCTTGCTCACCACGAACATCTCGCTGAAATCCACCTCTTTGCCTTTGATGCGCAGCACCTCCGACTCCAGGAATCCCAGGGTCGAGAATGCCCAGCAGGTCGAACTGCGGTTCTGATCCTTCACCGGCGTGATCGCCACACTGTCCACCGTCGTGAATTTCCAACCTTCTTCCACTTTCGCGGTATCTACCGCCGCACTATCAATCATCAATGCTGCTATAAAAGAAAGTAACATCATATTTCTTTCAACTTTTAACTTTCAACTAGAAGACTTCTCTCAACTCTCAACTTTCAACTCTCAACTTTAATCAGGAAATTCCATTAAATATGCTTTGATGAACGCATCAATATCTCCATCCATGACGGCATTGACGTTGCTCGTCTGGTAGTTGGTGCGGTGGTCTTTGACGCGGCGGTCGTCGAACACGTACGAGCGGATCTGCGAACCCCATTCGATCTTCTTCTTGCCCGCCTCCACCTTGGCCTGTGCCTGACGGCGTTTCTCGAGTTCCAACTCATACAGTTGCGAACGCAGGTGCCGCAAGGCATTCTCACGGTTCTTGGGCTGGTCACGGGTCTCGGTGTTCTCGATCACGATCTCGTCCGGCTGGTTGGTCAGCGGGTTGACGAACTTATAGTGCAGGCGCACACCGGACTCCACTTTGTTGACGTTCTGTCCTCCAGCTCCGGAGCTGCGGAACGTGTCCCAACTGATGCCGGCAGGGTTGACCTCGACTTCGATCGTGTCGTCGATGAGCGGTACCACGAACACGGATGCGAACGAGGTCATACGCTTACCTTGTGCGTTGTACGGGCTGACGCGCACGAGACGGTGTACGCCGTTCTCCGACTTGAGGTAACCGTACGCCATATCGCCTTCGATATTGAACGTCACGGTCTTGATACCCGCCTCATCGCCTTCCTGCAGGTTTTCGATGGTGACCTTGTAGTCATGTTTCTCGCAGTACCGCATATACATACGCATCAGCTGCTCGGCCCAGTCTTGCGCTTCCGTACCGCCGGCACCCGACACGATCTTGAGCACGGCAGGCATCTGGTCTTCCTCATGACTCAGCATGTTCTTCATCTCCAGATCCTCCACCTCGCTCAGCGCGTGTGCGTAAGCGGCATCCACTTCCTCTTCGGTTACTAACTCCTCCTTGTAATACTCAAAACTGAGCGTCAGCTCTTCCACGGCAGCCCGCACGCCTTCGTATCCCTCAATCCAGCGTTTGATGCCCTTCACCTTACGCATCTGCGCCTCGGCAGCCTTGGCATCGTCCCAGAATCCCGGGGCTTGGGTGTGCAGCTCTTCTTCCTCCAGCTGAATGCGCTTCTCGTCAATCTGCAAGTACGCTTTCAGCTTGTCTGCTCGTTGTTGTACGTCTTTTAATTGTTCGATTGTTATCATAGTGATTTGATATATTCGATATTGGCTTTAATCAGTTCGTCATTCGGGTTCAGCTTGAGTGCTTTTTGGAAGTACTTCATGGCTTTCTTTTTGTCGTTCTTCCACATCGCGACGGCACCCATGTTATTCCAGTATTCGGCACGGGTGGGGTAGTACTTAACCGCCATCTGCGCCACATGTTCGGTGCGCTCCAGATCTTCTGCGGTCCAGAAGCGTGCAAAATCCTCCTGCACTCGCTCGTACATATAATCGATGCTATCCGGCACTTGCTCATCTCCCGTCCAAAGCCACATGTTTTTGTTCTTTGTGCTCTGCTTCATCGCCATTTCGACGATATTGATCATCTGATCCGGTTGGTCCGTGTACAGGTATGTTGTTGCCAAGCCGAAATACAGATCCAGACGGTTCGGGTGCTGCCGGATGCCCTCTTTGAGAATCATCGTTGCCGAGTCCACTTGCGCAGAATCCGTGATCATGTATCCGTTGTAGACGTATCCCGCCGGACCACCGGTCACGGTGTCTGTTAGCGTGAACACTTGGGTGTTGACCGCATAAAGCGGTAAGTCCACCGTCATCGTGATACTCGACTGTAGTCCGGCATTCAGATGTTCGTTGAACAAATCCGCATATTCATCGCCCGTTTTCTGTGCCCATGCGCACATCGCGCACGAACATAAAACAAGGATTGTAAATAGGTATTTTCGCATAATAAGCCAATTTGGGTGCAAAGGTACAAATTTTTTTGCACATACGCAAATTTTTTAATAAAATTATTAAAATTTAACACTTTTGATCTTTAACAAATTAAGTAGCCTCGGGGTTGGAGGACGAGGCTGTCTTCGGGTTCTTGATAGTGTAAAAGGGCCGTTAAGGGATATGAACGACGTGTATGAAGAGTGGGACGAAGGGGGCGAACGACAGGTTCGAAGGAGATGTCGTTGGCGCTGATTTCGTCAATGTTGATCTCGGGTTCTTGGGCGGCTTTGCGGGCGGCCTGAAGTTCACGATAGATAGCGACATAGGTGTATTGGTAAAAACGGGAGTAGCGTTTCATGCCCGGTTCGGGATCGGCTTCGCCTCTGACTACGCGAAAATAATGGGTAAAGAACCGCAAGCGCCATTCAAGGGCTTCGGGTGAGTAGTCGTGCTCGAGTGCATGTGCTTGACGTTGTGCGAGTTTGATGAGTTCGCGGTTTTCGATACAAGCGTCAGACCAGTGTGTCGGGAAATGGTAGGTGTAGAGTTCAAAGAGGCCGCGACGGAAACGTGAGGGGCGGGCTATTATGTGTTTATGGCGTTTGCGACCTTCTTCCATGGTGTTCATCGCTCCCCAGAGACATTTGACGTCCTCAACAGTACAAAAATAGCGTACGCCTTTGGTGTGGGGCGTGGCGTTGGCAGGTAAATCAACAAAAGTTGCAACGGAGTCCTGCAAACGGGAAATTATGATATTTTTCAAATGCCGAGACATGTGTATTAATGCGTTGTATATGTGCTGTTTATAAGTTTATGAATTTAACAAAGTCTAGGATTTGTCCGAGAAGCGTCCGTTCCACGACCGATCCTACTCCTGTTTTTCTCCGATTTTGGGTGCAAACCGGTTTAGAACCGGAGCAAAATATTTACCAAACGCGGGTGCAAAAGTACAAAAAAAATTTTGAATATGCAAATTTTTGACAAAAAATATCATAAAACCGGCATTAAATGCCGGGACAACGGACAAAGGAACCCCGCATGAAATTGCGGGAAAAGAACGAAGAGGCAGCGAATACCATTCGCCGGTAATGGACATAGAAAAATCCGAGGCGCGGGTGCGTCTCGGAAGAGAGAGTCAGGGAAGAAAGATTATCTTACCTCTTGTCCTTGGAGCGTGTAGGTTTTGCCGTCACGGATGATGAAAAGTTGCCCGTTGAGGAAGACTTTTTCGTGCTGGTTGTTGGCTTCTTCCGTGTTCTCCAAGTCCGTTGGATTGGATGCTTCCGGGTTGGATGGGATAATTGGCGGAGTCGGGATTATTTCATCACCACCTTCTTCCAGTTCTCCCGGGTAACCGATGGTGGCGAACGCACCGGTATAGACGTGGACAGGCGTACTATTTTCATCTAACGCAGAGAGGACGTAGTTATAACGTGTTGCAGCTTCGAGACCGGTGATATTAAACGACAGCGTGATGGGCAGTTGGGTGCTGTTACCAGAATCACCATCAGTCGTTTGCTCGTGCCGTTGCGGTGCATTGAACGTTATTCCCAGCAATTGTCCGGTCGGACCAAGCGTCAAATGACAGAAGACCGCACCGCTTTTGTAGATATCAATCTGGTATGAACCGGCGGCACTATCAGTAGGCCATGTCATGACCGCACTGGTCTGAGCGGGATCAACCGTCACTTTGTCAAGAGTTGTTTCAACAGCAGCCGTGTGGAAACTGCCGGAAACGGTACTGATTGTCTGACCGTTCACGTCTTCTCCGGAGATAGCGTACCAATAGTCCGTATTCGCTTGTAAGCCGTTGAGCGTATAGAAGAAAAGCCTGTCCGTATATTTGGTATCTTCCGCTTTGGTACGTGCCGGAGCATGAGGGATAAAATGCAGACCGGTCACTACGCCGTTACGATCAAAGGTGATATAAAACGCCTCTTCCGTCCGTGTACTGTCTGAATAGACATGCAGGATGTACGTCTCTGCATTCGGTACCGATGTCCATTGGAAGATAGCACTATGGGTATTCGGCACTACCGGGAAAAGATCACCGCCTTCATGATTTTGTACCAAACGCACTCCTTTGCCAACATAGCGGTTGTCCAGATAAACATTCGGTGTCAAGGGTATATAGTAATATGCGCCGTTTGTACCATTGGGCGTGGAAGTCCAGTAACGGGCAGTATTTTCCTGATATACAGCTGTGCAGTATTCACTCTGCCAGTCCATTGACCGCTCGTACGTAATCGGCAGAAATACCGCTCCTGCCATTTCCATGAACATCCACTCATCTGCGGTGTAGTTATTGGGAGCCGCAGTGGAGTCTGTGCTATTGGAAGGCTTGAAATGCAAGTCGGCAGGTATCACCCAGTTGTCGGGTAACAGGATAGAGCCATTCACGCCACTCACTGTGCCGTTGGCATAAAGCGATGCAGCATTCTCGCGTCCTCTGAAAAGGTAGTCCCACTCATCTTTGGTCATCGTACGCCAAA
>Ga0310694_10001063_pt1 | contig 32500 bp, 19 predicted proteins | sample 174DNAGHGhighgp2_FD_203884 | JGI IMG/M metagenome (GOLD analysis project Ga0310694, IMG submission 203884) | Sheep rumen microbial communities from Palmerston North, Manawatu-Wanganui, New Zealand - 1742 DNA GHGhigh gp2 (v2) (version 2) | ecosystem: Host-associated > Mammals > Digestive system... | reverse complement strand
TGCACACGAAGTAGAGCAAACCGTAGATGATGCCCAGGTGCATACCGCTCAATGCCAGCAGATGGCTTGCACCCACCTGTCGAAAAGATTCTTTTGTCTCGTAGTTCAAATCGTCTTTCTTGCCTACAACCAGTGCTTCGCAGAGAGCAAGCGTCTTGGATGAAATGCCAGACCTCGCCAGCCTCGCTACCAAAGTCGTCTGAGCGGCCTTTGCCTTTTGCTCAACGACCTGCTGCCATTGGGGCTTCTCTTCGTGATAAGAGACTACAAAAGCTCTGCTGCAACCAAGAAGGAACCATACGATGAGCGTCAGCACATCATGGATGTGGTGCTTCTTAATTGTAAGGGTACAGGCAACTACGCAGGCCGCAAGCAGCAACACGTAGTAGGGTAGGGGAAACGACAGCCCAACAACAATGCCTGCCATCAATGTGATAGCGCACCAGAGCATTGGATGCTGGACAATCATAGAGCAGAGGAATTTATGTATTTCAACCGAGTGAAGTTAGTTACTTTTTGTTGAGAAAATCTGCCAATCTGCCACAAAGCCATCTTATATTGTTGAAAGTAAGCAAGAAATGCGTGTTGCAGATTTGTTGCAGATTGGTGTTTTGTGGCAGATTAACTGCTTTTTTCGAGGATATTCTCCGGATAACTTGTAAACTCTACCAAATGGACTCGCAATTTCTCACACGTGATAAATTGATTTCTCACACGTGATAAATTGATTTCTCACACGTGGTAAATTGGTTTCTCACACGTGGTAAATTGTTTTCTCACGCGTGAGAAAAACATAATTAACCAGCCAAAACAGAAAAGTATGCTGGTGTCAGTTCCTATAATCTTGCGAGTTCCTCGCAGGCTTTTGCGGGGTCGGGAGCTGCGAAGACAGCGTTGCCGGCCACTAAGACATCAGCACCCGCTTGCTTCAGCAACTTGCCAGTCTCCAAGTTCACGCCACCATCCACCTCAATGAGCGCCTTACTGCCGGTGCGCTCTATCATTTGGCGCAGCACTTTGACCTTCTCCAGAGTGTGAGGAATGAATTTTTGTCCGCCGAAGCCTGGATTTACACTCATCAGCAGGACGAGGTCCACATCGCAGATGATGTCCTCCAGGACAGAAACAGGCGTGGCAGGATTGAGCGTTACACCAGCCTTCATGCCGGCATCATGTATCTGTCCGACAACGCGGTGCAGGTGCGGACAAGCCTCGTAGTGCACATTCATCAGGTAGGCATCGAGGGCTTTCACTTCGTCCACAAACTTCTCGGGCTGCACAATCATCAGGTGCATATCGAGCGGCTTCTGGCAGATACGTGCCACATGTTTCAGTACGGGAAAGCCAAAAGAGATATTAGGCACGAACACACCGTCCATGACATCAATGTGAAGCCAATCGGCACTACTTTGGTTGAACCACTTCATCTCAGCTTCGAGATTGGCGAAGTTGGCAGATAATAGAGATGGGGAAAGCATGGAAGAATGAGTGAATAAAAAGATGAGAAACTTATTCCATCGCTATGCATACGCAGGGTTGCGGCCTGTAGGCGCGGGCAAACTGTCGTATTTTAGCCAGAATGGCTTGGCTGGGCTGAAAAAGAGGAAGGGGTAAAGATTGTTCCATAGGCTAAGGGAAAGTGGGTTGCGGATTTAGGATAAAATATGAATAATGTGCTGTCTTTTATATGAAAAACGAAAATATGGGGCGTTTTATTGTGAGGTCAAATAAGTTTTTTCACTTTAGGCGAAATTATTTCCTATTTAGATTTCTGCGAAATAGAGAGCATGTAAAATTGGTACACTACCAAAATAGTAACTGATTAAAAATGAAGAACCAAGAATGCTTCTCAAGGATGTCGTTGAGTCGGCGATAATTGATGGAAGCCTTTGAATCTCAAATGTTTGTAATTATGCAAGAGGAACGAAAGCTTTATATTTTACCTTTTTTATGCCGTTCGTTGAAATACAGAATGTTACGAGATAATGCACTTCCCTTTAGGTATAAAAAAGTTTTGAGAAATAAGAAAAATGTAGTAATTTTGCACTCGAATTCGCCCCCAAAAATAAGGCACTTCAAATTGCCCCATTTGAGGCAGAAAAGATATACATTATTAATAATAATAAGTGAACGAGAAAGTACAGATATTGTGGCAGCGTTGCATGGAGGTTTTCCGTAGCAATGTGAGCGAACAGCAGTTCAAGACATGGTTCTCACCATTGAGAGGCAAGTCGTATGATGCTGCCAAGAAGGAGCTGACGGTCTTCACACCGACTCAGTTCTTCTTTGAGTATCTGGAAGAGCATTATCGCAAACTTATTCATTATACAATAAGTCGCTTTTTCGGTCAGGATGTAGTGCTCTACTATCAGGTTGAGGTGGCCGACAATGTAACGGTCAGCCAAGAAAGCGACAGCAATATGGTGCCTGAGGCCGCTCCTAGTGTATTTGCTGCCAATCAGTCGCCCACACTGGCTCAGGCTGTTGGCCCAGCAGAAGACCTTGATTCGCAGCTCAATGTACACCAAACCTTCAGCAATTTCATAGAGGGCACGAGCAACAAGCTGCCCCGCAGTGTCGGTCAAGCCATCGCCGAGCATCCCGAGCAGATGACATTCAACCCTCTCTTCATCTATGGCCCGAGCGGTGTGGGTAAGACGCATCTGGTGAACGCCATCGGTCTGCGCACAAAAGAGTTGCATCCCGAAAAGCGCGTCCTCTACCTGAGTGCCCATCTCTTCATGGTACAATTTACTGATGCCAGGAAGAACAATGTATTCAACGACTTCATGCACTTCTATCAGAGCATCGATATGCTCATTGTGGATGACATGCAGGAGTTGGCAGGCTTGACAGCAACCCAGAACGCCTTCTTCCACATCTTCGATCACCTTCGCCGTAATGGCAAGCACATCATCATGACTTGCGACCGCCCTCCAGTTTCGCTACAAGGTATGGAAGAAAGGCTCATTACCCGCTTTAAGAGCGGGCTAATGGCAGAAATGGAGAAGCCTGAAGAAAACTTGCGTCGCAGCATTTTGCACAGTATCGTGAAGCACGACGGTCTGAACATTCCCGACGATGTGCTGGACTTCATCTCCCATAATGTCAACAACAGCGTCCGCGAATTGGAAGGAATCATTCATAGTTTGCTCGCCTATTCAGTCGTCTATGGTAAAGATGTTGATTTGGAATTCGCTCAGCGCATCCTTGCCGGCAGAACAAGAATCGAGAAGAAGAACGTCACCATCGATCAGATTATCACGGCTACATGTGAACACTTCAATGTGAAAGAAGAGGATATCTTCGGTAAGAGCAGAAAAGCAGACATCGTCACAGTCCGCCAGGTAAGTATGTATCTGGCCCACAAACATACAAAGTTGACCGCTAGCAAGATAGGAATCTACGTCGGAAACAGAGATCATGCCACCGTTCTGCATGGTATAAAAACCATAGACGGCAGGCTGAAGGTAGAAAAAGAATTGCAGCGGCATCTGGATGAGCTGGAGGATAAACTAATTGGAAAGGCACTATGAATATCAAGCAAAGAAGGACCATTCGCAAATACACTCAGCAGCCCGTCAGTGACGAGCTGCTGAATCGCTTAATAGAGGAAGCCTCTCGAACACAGACAATGGGCAACCTGCAGCTCTATAGCGTAATTGTGACCAGGTCGTCCGAAATGAAAGAGCAATTGTCACCAGCACACTTCTTCCAACCAATGGTGACGCAAGCTCCCGTCGTACTTACTGTCTGTGCTGACTTCCGTAGAGTGACCGATTGGTGTCTGCAGCGCGACGCAAATCCAGGCTATGACAATATGCTCAGCTTCATCAACGCAGCAACAGATGCTCTGCTCTTTACACAGACATTCTGCTGCATGGCAGAAGATGAAGGACTTGGAATTTGTTTCCTCGGTACGACAACCTATCAGTCGGGAGCCATCATCTCCGCTCTGAAACTGCCAGACCTGGTTTTCCCCGTTGCCACACTGACGATAGGCTGGCCAGCCGAAAAGCCAAGGCAGACAGACCGCTTGCCTTTGCAAGCCATCGTGCATCAGGAGAAGTATGACACCTTTACTCCAGATCGCATTGACGCCTGCTACAAGAAGCGCGAATCGCTCGCCGTCAACAAGCATTTTGTAGAAATCAACGAAAAGCAAACCTTGGCGCAAGTCTTTACAGATATCCGCTATACCAAAAAGGACAACGAGGCAATGTCGGAGAGCCTGCTCGCATCGCTCGTTCAACAGAAGTTCATGAAGTCTGATGGCTTGCCAGGCGGCAGCGTACCTTCTGTTGTAGAACGTAGGCCTGAGAGCTTGGAATGTGATGTCGTGCGCTTTCAAAACAAGAAGGATAAGTGGGTGGCATTCGTCGGACTGCTCGACGGGCTGCCATATGAGATATTTACCGGTCTGCAGGATGATGAGGAAGGCATCGCTATCCCTAAGAGTGTTTCTAAAGGCTTCATTATCAAGCATTATGACCGCGAAGGCCAGAAGCGTTATGACTTTCAGTTTGTCAATAAGCGCGGCTACAAGACCACTATCGAGGGCTTGAGCGAACGCTTCAATCCCAAATACTGGGACTATGCAAAGCTCATCAGCGGTGTCCTCCGTTACCGTATGCCTATCGACCATGTTATTCGCCTGATTAGTTCACTTCAGTTGGAGAACGATACGATGAACTCTTGGACAGCCGGCGTGGCCAGAGTGCTGAAGAAGTATCTGCCAGATTCGTCGCAGATGTTTGAGGAGGAGGAGACAGAGTGAAGGATGTTGTAGAGATAAGCGTCAATCGCATCAAAATTTATGCCTATCATGGCTGTCATCCGCAGGAAGGTGTTGTAGGAGGCGATTTTTATGTTACCATTTCTGCCTTAGTAGAGGTGGATGGCAGTGCTTTAATAAATGATGATTTGTCAGGAACGGCAGATTATTCTTTGTTTGTTGGCATCGCCAAGCAAGAGATGGCCGTTCCCTCAAAACTCCTAGAACATGTGGCAGCCAGAATAAGCTCTGCTATTTTGGCAGAATGTGCTTCTGTGGTCAAGGTTGGTGTCACAATAGAGAAGGAAAATCCACCTCTCGGCGTGCTTTGTCAAGGCATTAGTGTTAAATTTGAGCAAAGAAGATAAGTTTTTTGCCTCAATGGTTCGCAAAGTGAATAAAAAGCAGTATCTTTGCGCCCAAATTTATTATAAACAAGGTAAAAAACATGGATAATATAGGCTTGGGCATCCAGTTGATGGTTGTCGGAATGAGTACGGTTTTCCTGGGGCGGTAAACTCCTTATCAAGGCAGTAAACAGGTTGGCTCCCGAAGAGGCGGCATCTCCCAAGAAGACGGAACAAGTGTCTGGTGCCATTGACAGCACAACAATGTCTGTGCTGCAGCAAGTTGTAAGCCAAGTGACAGGTGGCAAGGGATATTTGTCATCAGCAAAGCGCGTATAAATTAACAAGTAGTTTTTTCGAGATAACATAATGAAGAAAGAAGTAAAGTTCAGTCTGGTCTTCCGCGATATGTGGCAAAGTGCAGGCAAGTATCAGCCACGTGTTGACCAACTCGTAAAGGTAGCTCCCGCCATCATCAAGATGGGTTGTTTTGACCGCGTAGAAACGAATGGAGGCGGTTTCGAGCAAGTGAATTTGCTTTATGGCGAGAATCCAAACAAGAGTGTCCGTGAATGGACGAAGCCTTTCCATGAGGCAGGCATTCAGACCCACATGCTTGACCGTGCTCTCAATGGCCTTCGCATGAGTCCGGTTCCCAAGGATGTCCGCAAGCTTTTCTATAAGGTTAAGAAGGCTCAAGGTACGGATATTACGCGCATTTTCTGCGGATTGAACGATACTCGCAATGTTATTCCTTCTATCCAATATGCCAAGGAGGCTGGCATGATTGCACAGGCAAGCCTTTGCATCACCTATAGCCCCATTCATACCGTAGAATACTATGTGAACCTCGCCAAGATATTTATCGATGCAGGTGCAGACGAGATTTGCCTTAAGGACATGGCAGGCATCGGCCGCCCCGTAAGCCTTGGCAAGATTGTGGCAGGCATCAAGGCATATAAGGAGGATATCGTCATCCAGTATCACAGTCATGCCGGCCCAGGCTTCTGCATGGCTTCTATCCTTGAAGTGGCAAAAGCAGGTTGCGACTATATTGACACCGCCATGTCGCCCCTTTCTTGGGGAACTGGTCATGCCGACATTATCGCTGTTCAGGAAATGCTGAAGGATGCCGGCTTCCAGGTGAAGGAAATCAATATGGAGGCTTACATGGAGACTCGTACCCTCATTCAGGAGATGTACGACGACTTCCTGGGTTACTATATTCCCAAATTGAATCACATCAACAACTCGCTTCTCATCAAGCCCGGTCTGCCCGGTGGCATGATGGGCTCCCTGATGACCGACCTCGAGGATAACCTCAAGAGCCTGAACAAATGGAAGGTGAAGAACAACCAACCTGAGTTGACCACAGACCAGCTCCTTGTTAAGCTTTTCGACGAGGTGGCTTATGTGTGGCCAAAGGTTGGCTATCCCTGCCTTGTGACGCCTTTCAGCCAATATGTGAAGAACTTGGCTTTGATGAATGTCATTCAGATGGAGAAGGGTAAGGATCGTTGGAGTATGATTGCTGACAATATCTGGGACATGATTCTCGGTAAGAGCGGACAGCTCCCCGGTCCTGTGGCTCAGGAACTTGTGGACATGGCTAAGGAACAAGGCCGCGAGTTTGAGACCAATGACCCACAGAGCTACTATCCCGACAAACTTGATGAGTTCCGTGCTGAAATGAAAGAGAATGGCTGGGAACTGGGGCAGGACGATGAAGAGCTCTTCGAGTTGGCCATGCATCCGGAACAGTATCGCGCCTACAAGAGCGGCAAGGCAAAGGCAGACTTCGAAAAGGACCTTGCAGAGCGCAAGGCTAAGAAGAATGCTCCTGCGGCAAGCGAACTGCCCAAGCAGATTAAGGTAAGCCTGAATGGTCAGACATATGAGGTGAACATTGCCTATGGTACCGAGGCTCCGGCTGCCACTGCTGCTGCCGCCGCACCTGTGGCTGCAGGCGAAGGTGCAGACCTCCTCGCTCCGCTGGAAGGTAAGTTCTACCTGACGAAAGACAACAGCGAGACACCGAAGAAAGTGGGGGACGCTGTGCAGGAAGGCGATGTGCTCGGCTATATCGAGGCTATGAAGACCTTTAATGCCATTCGCGCTGACAAGGCAGGCACCATTACGGCTATTTTAGTAAACAGTGGCGATTCCGTTGAAGAGGATGACCCCATCATGAAAATTGCTTAAGGGTTAGAGGTCTGTTATGGAGATGATATATGATATCCTGGACAAGCTGTACCAGATGACGGCGCTCTCGGCCATCGGCGAGAATCCGCTTTTCATTGTGATGTACTTGCTTGCGTTCACCTTGCTCTATCTGGGCATTGTGAAGAAATATGAGCCTCTTCTGCTTGTGCCTATTGCCTTTGGTGTACTTATCGCCAACTTCCCTGGAGGCGGCATGGGTGTGTTGCAGGCCAATAGTGAAGGACTTGTGCCTGTCATGGAGAACGGCAGTGTGGTGATGAAGAATATCTACGAGATGCCGCTTCACCAGATAGCGCACGATCTCGGCTTGATGAACTATCTTTATTATGCGCTTATCAAGAGTGGACTGCTGCCTCCCATTATCTTTATGGGTGTGGGCGCGTTGACCGACTTCGGTCCGATGCTTCGCAACCTGAAGCTTGCCATTTTCGGTGCAGCTGCTCAGATGGGCATCTTCGCGGTATTGTTGGTGGCGCTTTTGGTAGGCTTTACGCCTCAGGAGGCTGGCTCTCTGGGTATTATCGGTGGTGCAGACGGACCTACGGCGATCTTTACGACCATCAAGCTGGCTCCTCATTTGCTCGGCCCCATCGCTATTGCTGCTTATAGTTATATGGCGCTTGTTCCAGTCATTATTCCTCTTGTTGTGAAACTCCTCTGCTCAGAGAAGGAACTCCGCATCAATATGAAGGAGCAAGACAAACTTTATCCCGACAGCCTCGAGATAAAGAATATGCGCGTTCTGAAGATTATCTTCCCCATCGCGGTGACTACAATCGTGGCAATCTTTGTGCCGACTGCAGTCAGTCTGGTTGGCATGCTTATGTTCGGTAACTTGCTGAAAGAGATTGGCAACGACACTTTCCGTCTGTTCGATGCAGCCAGCAACGGCATTATGAATGCGGCAACCATCTTCCTTGGGCTTTGTGTGGGAGCAACGATGACCGTGGATGCATTCATCAATGTTACGACGCTCGGCATTGTGGCTGGTGGCTTCTGTGCCTTTGCTCTGAGCATAGCCAGCGGCATCTGCATGGTGAAAGTCTGGAATCTCTTTGCCAAGAAGAAAATCAACCCGCTCATCGGAGCGACAGGCCTTAGCGCGGTGCCCATGGCGAGCCGTGTTTGCAATGGCATCAGCACCAAGTACGACCCCAAGAACCATGTCCTGAACTACTGTATGTCGAGCAACATCAGCGGCGTCATCGGCTCTGCCGTGGCAGCAGGTGTATTGATAAGTTTCTTAGGTTAATATAGTGAAATACAAGATGCGTACACCTCTGTAAATCAGGGGTGTACGTTTTTGTTTCCGACGCACCAGCCTGTGTCTGGAAACGCTCCTGCCTGCGAAGCCCGATGCAGCACGCTGCGAAGCCCGATGCAGCACGCTGCAAAAGCCGACGCTCCTGCCTGCGTTTTTTGTTGCTTTTTTGTGGGGGTGTGTTTGACAATTTGTATGAAAACTAAAACAAAGAGTTCGATTTTGTTCGGAATAAGTATTTTTTTCATATTAATGATAGTTTATTCAAATAATATTCGTACCTTTGCAAATTGTAGTGGAGTATATCATATATTTTGCCACACATTATATATAATAATTTTAATTATTGTGACAAGCGATTCAAGAAGAAAGAATTAACAATTAAAAGATGTTTTTGTATAGAAAAGTATGTTTTGTCCTAGCGTTGCTACTCCTCTCTGTAAATGTGGCAATTGCTCAGACAACGATTAAAGGAACAGTGTTTTCTGCCGATGACAACGAGCCGTTGATAGGCGCAAACATCCTGGTGGAAGGCACACAGAAGAGAGCCATTACGGATATTGACGGTAATTTTACCTTGTCCGATGTCAAGCATAATGCCGTATTGGTTGTGTCGATGATGGGAATGCGCACCGAGAGGGTAAAAGCCAAGAATGGCATGCGCATTATGATGCAGAATGCTGACATACAGATGGCCGAGGTGGTCGTCAACGGTCAGATGCAAATCGACAAGAGATTGTTTACCGGCGCAGCCACAACCGTTGATGCTGATAAAATCAAGCTCTCCGGCATGGCCGATGTCAGCCGCTCGCTGGAAGGTCGTGTGGCTGGTGTGCAAGTGACGAATGTGACAGGAACCTTTGGTGCTTCTCCCAAGATTCGTGTGCGCGGCGCCACCTCTATTTATGGTAACTCCAAGCCCCTTTGGGTCGTTGATGGTGTCATCTATGAGGACAATGTAGATGTCAGCGCCGACGATTTGTCATCCGGTGATGCCAAAACCCTTATCTCGTCTGCCGTTGCAGGTCTGAACTCAGACGACATAGAGTCCTTTACCATCCTGAAGGACGGCTCTGCCACCTCCATCTATGGTGCGCGTGCAATGGGCGGCGTGATAGTCATCACCACCAAGCGAGGTTCCAAGGGACGCGCCAGCGTAAGCTATACAGGCGAGCTGACCACACGCTTCAAGCCCAGCTACCGCAACTATAACATCATGAATTCGCAAGAAGTCATGGGTGTTTACAAAGAGATGTATGACAAAGGCTGGCTGCAGCTCGACAATATGGTCAATGCCCAAAACACCGGCATATATGGCTATATGTTCCAACAGTTGCGCAGTTATGACCCTGTAACAGGCAAGTATGGTCTCCAGAACACAGAGGCAGCTCGCAATGCATACCTGCAGGCAGCAGAATTCCGAAATACAGACTGGTTCGACCTTCTGTTCACGAACAAAATACAGCAGAACCATTCAGTGAGCATCTCCGGTGGTACCGACCGCTCGCAGAACTACTTCTCAATGTCCGTGCTTACAGACCCCGGGCAGTTCGTCAATCGCAGCAGCGTAAACCGCTATACCTTCAACGGCAATACCTCCTACGATATCCTGAAGGACAAGAGAGGCGCAGAACTGCTTACCGTAAAATTGGCAGCACAAGGCAGCTACCGTAAGCAAGAGGCACCCGGCTCGCTGAATCGCACAACCGACGTCGTGACAGGTGAGGTAAAGCGCGACTTCGACATTAATCCATTCAGCTATGCCTTGAACACAAGCCGCTGTCTTGATCCGAACATCAACTACACCCGATTCTATACCGGATTCAATATCTTCGACGAATTAGAGTACAATTACAATGAAATCGACGTAAAGGAGCTGATGTTCCGTGGAGAATTGGAGTATAAACCCATCAAATCGGTGCGCTTGACGGGCTTGATATCTTCCCGCATATCAAGCACTCGCAGTCAGCACAATGTGATGGACAAATCCAATCAGGCAAATGCCTATCGTGCCGGTGTTGATGCACAAGATGACAACTCCACTATCCGCGACAACAACAGATTGCTCTATACCGACCCGGACAATGAACAGGCATTGCCTGAGTCTGTATTGCCCTCAGGTGGTATAAAGTACCAGTATGACGACAATATGCGGTCCAACAACTTCCGCTTCATGGCTCAGTATAATAACGTCTTCAATGATGTGCATACCTTCAATGCTATGGCGGGAACCGAATACTCATCCGTGCGTCGTACAGCAACCACTTGGACCGGTTGGGGCTATCAGTTCGACAATGGTGGCATAACCTATACGCCATATCTCTGGCTCAAGCAGATGAATGAAGAAAATACAGAGTACTTTGGCGAATCCTATACCCTGACAAACACGCTGGCCTACTATGGACAGGTGAACTACAACTACGATGAGCGCTACACACTGAATGGTACATTCCGCTACGAGGGCACAAACCGACTCGGTAAAAGCCATCAGAGCCGCTGGCTTCCTACATGGAATGTATCGGCATCCTATGACCTCACAAACGAAAAGTTCATGGCGAGAACCAAGTCATGGCTCTCGCAAGTGAAATTCCGAGGCAGTTATTCATTGACGGCTGACACCGGACCATCATGGGTGACCAATGCCGAGGCAATCTTCATGACAAAGAACTCATGGCGTCCCTTTACCTCTGCCGCCGAGACTCAGATCTATATCTCTTCTCTCGGTAATACAGAGTTGACCTATGAGAAGAAGCACGAATGGAACTTCGGTATTGACCTGAGTTTCCTCAAAGAGCGTATTGCATTGACATTTGATGTATATGGACGTAACAACTATGACCTGATTGGACGCACCTACACACAAGGTGCTGGTGGCGAGATAGCCAAATATGCCAATGTGGCTGACATGAAGTCACATGGCGTTGAGTTGGGACTCTCGACTGTAAATATTGATAAAGCCGGCTTCAAGTGGACATCAGACTTCATCTTCTCCAAAGCAAGGAATGAGATAACATCTCTTGAGGTTGCCAGTCGTGCAGTCGATTTGGTGACAGGTCAGGGTTATGCCATCGAAGGTTATCCCGTCCGCTCAATCTTCAGCTATAAGTTCGCAGGACTTAACGAAGAAGGCTTGCCACAGGTTTATAACGAATCAGGCAAAAAGACAGTAGGTGATGTGAACTTCCAGGAAACCGAGAAACTGAAGGACTTCCTTGTTTATGAAGGTCCCTCTGATCCAACATTCTACGGCTCTTTCAACAACACATTCACATACAAGAACAAGAATTGGGGAAACCTCCAGTTGGACCTCTTCTTCACTTATGCAGGCGGCAATGTGGTTCGTCTCGATCCCGTTTTCTCGTCTTCATATAGTGACCTCTCGGCATTACCACGCGAGTTCAAAAACCGATGGATGATACCAGGTGACGAAGCAATAACAAACATTCCAACTATTGCCTCGCGCAATCAGGCTGACCGCTACGGCTCTTATGCGTTGCGCACAGCATATAATGCCTACAATTACTCTACAGAACGTATTGCAATAGGTGACTTTATCCGCTTGAAGGAAGTAGCCCTTACCTATTCTTTCCCCGAAAACATGCTCAAAAAGACTGGTGTTATCAATCGTGCCTCAGTCAAGTTTGCTGCCACAAACCTCTGTCTGCTTTATGCTGATAAGAAGCTAAATGGTCAAGACCCTGAGTTTATTAACTCCGGCGGTGTAGCCGCACCTATCTCTAAGCAGTTCACGGCAACAATACGTTTGGGCTTTTAATGAATAGCATTATGAAGGATATGAAAGAAATGAATAAGAATATATACAGCCCCCTCTTTATCGGATTGCTCACCATCTTGTGCATCTGCTCCTGCACTGCGCTCGACGATGCGCCTGATAATCGTACTGAGATTACATCCTCTCCAGATAAGATAAAACAACTGCTGACATCGGGCTATCCCGTTTCTACTCCAGCTCTCATCTGCGAGCTTAGTGCCGATAACTTGCTTGATAACAATGTAGTTGTTCCAGCTTGCCATAATGATGCATTTGCTAAGTTCCACGAGCAGGCATACAAATGGGAAGATATAGATAACTATAGTACTGGCGAGGACGATACACCTTATACAGTATGGGAATCATTCTATCAAGGCATAGCCGTAGCCAACCATGCTATTGAAGCAATGCTCGAGATGAGTGATGACCCCGCAAACGACCGCGAACTTGCTCATTCATGGGGGGAGGCTCACCTCTTGCGTGCTTATCTCCATTTTGTACTTGTCAATGTCTTTGCCGAAACATATAAGGACGAGACACAAAGTGCCCAGGATATCGGCATCCCATATGTCAGTGAAGTAGAAAAGACGGTTACAATTGATTACAGCGACCCCAAGTATCGCAAAAGCGTTGCAGAGGTTTACCGTCTAATTGAAAAAGACATCCTCGAAGGCATAGACCTTGTCGACGACTCCAAGTATAAAGTACCTGCTTACCACTTTAACCGCAACGCAGCCAATGCATTAGCAGCTCGCTTCTACCTCTATAAACGTGATTACGAGAAGTGCGTAAAGTATGCAACAGCAGCACTCGGAGCCAATCCCGCATCTTCTTTGCGCAAGTGGGCTTCAATGAGGTCCAATACAATCTATACGCTGCTCAATGACTTCAACGATGAAAAGGCTCCCTGCAATTACATGCTGCAGACAACCTATTCATTATTTGACCGTATGCTCTCGGCTTGTCGCTTTTCCATCAATACAGTTCAGAAAGAGGATATGGATAGGCTGAAGCTACACTCCACCTATGATATTCTGTATGATGGTGAAGGACCAAACTGGGGCGATGGCGGCTTGAATGCTTTTGACGGCAAACTTTATATCTTTGGCGAAAACAAGTATGGTTCATGGCTTTTCCGTGTTTACGAATACTTTGAATACTCTGACAAGATAGCCGGTATTGGTTTCGTTCACATCATTTACCAACCGTTCACGGCAGAAGAGACATTGCTTTGTCGTGCTGAAGCTGAGATATATCTCGGACAGACAGACAAGGCTCTGGATGACCTAGGCTTTTGGACATCGTCTCATATGGTAGATGAACCATTGACCCAGGAAGGTATTAATAAATGTTATAAGGGAACCCCCGAAAAGAATCCATACATAAGCGAGTTGCACCCTTCAGACATAAGTCCAGAATGGAAATACGATGAGCTGACCGACGATGCAAAACGTATGATAGACTGCGTTCTTCATTTCCGACGCATAGAGACTATGTTCGAAGGCTTGCGTTGGTTCGACATTAAGCGTTATGGCATAACGGTTCACCATGCTTATCGTGATCCTAACGAATACGATATTCATCATGATTATTTGTACTGGAACGACCCGCGTCGCGTCTTGCAGATACCAAAGAATGTAATTGATGCTGGTTATCCTTCTAATAATCGCGTGAGCTCTATGAGAAACCAAAGTGGAGGAATGAAATCTGTTCCTATACCACTGACCACAGAACCTAAGAGTAATGATGGCACGAATATAGAATGAGAGAAATGATGAAAAAGATAATATATATAATATATGTTGCAGTAACAATTACTGCGATGACCTCTTGTCGAGGTGGTGATGATTTCACGGAATCTATCTTTGATACCTCAATTCCTGTATTGGACGAGAATTCTGCTACCTATCCGTTTGACAAATGGCTGTTTGAGAACTTCATTGAGCCTTATAATGTTGATGTGAAGTATCGTTTTGATTTGTCATCCTCAGACTTGGGCTTCCAGTTGACTCCTGCCGATTATAATCGTTCGCAGCTGCTGGCTCACTTTATTAAATTCCTGTTCTACGACGTGTACACAACATACGGCGGTGAAGATTTTATGAAGAAGTACGGCCCTCGCATCTTCCACTTCATTGGTTCGTCCGGTTACAGCCCTACAACAGGTACAGAAGTGTTAGGCACAGCGTCTGGTGGTGTTAAGATTACTTTGTACAATGTCAATGAGATGAAGCCTTATGGAGATGGTGCGGCTTATAATGGTGAAGATATTGCTGTGCTCAATGAAAGATACTTCCATACCATGCATCACGAGTTCTCGCATGTTCTGCATCAGACAAAGTCATATCCTGTGACATTTGGTCAGGTTACATCTGGAACCTATGATCCTAACAAATGGCAGGAGCGTGATTCCGTATGGACACACTCGCATGGCTATGTTACCCACTATGCCTCTTCTGCAAACTACGAGGACTTCGTGGAAACGCTTTCCTGTATTATCACTGATTCAGATGTCCGTTGGATGAATCGTATTATCAATGGCGCTGTTAATGGCGTGCGTCAAGGCGATAAGGAGGATATCCTTGAACTCATTGACTCGCTTGAGATAAAGTTGGACACTCCGAATGCTCATTGGAATGACTTTGCACTCTACGAGGAATCTGAATACAATGTACAGACAGAGGAGTATGACCCGACGAACCGTTATGTACTTGACGACCATCGCCTTTTGCCCGATGAAAGGACGCATCAGTATCAGGTCGTGAACAAGGATCATGATGCATATGTTAGCCAATACAAATATAAGTTATATCGCAAGTTTACATCTTTCAAGGATGACTTCCTGCCTTGGGTGAAAATCTCTTATGCAGACGATTTAACGGGTATTAACTCCTTGATGAAGAAGCTTGACATTGCTACTAAGTGGCATCAGGAAAAGTGGGGACTTTACACGTATACGCTTCGTCGTGAGGTTCGTAATCGTCAGGACAAGATTAACGATTTCATTAAGGATGAAGTGACTATTTATGACCTCAAATAATAAAAAGAGAAATATGATGAAGAACGATATAAGACATATCACATTGGGCTTGGCACTGGCAGTCCTTGCGTTAGCAGGCTGTACTGGTATGCAGGAAAAAGACCTCTTTGAGGAGAGCCCTGCTTTGCGTATTGAGCATAGTGCTAACAAGTTGAAGGAGATATTGGTGAGCGCGCCAAATGGTTGGGTGATGCAGTATTATACAGGCGATGCCATCTCTGTCTTTGAGGGTTTCAACCTCTTTGCCCGTTTTGAGAATAGCGGCAAGGTAACTATTGCCGGCAACCACCGTTTCCTGCGCGATGGCAATAAGAACAAATATACCGAAGCCAGCAGTCTCTATGAATTGCTACGTGAGGACGGCCTCGTGTTGGCCTTCAACACTTGGAACGATGTGCTCACTCCGTTTGTTGACCCTGTCGCTTTCTGGGCTGCTCCTGAGAATCTGTTTAAAGATGGTGAAGGCATGATGGGTGACCAGAATCTAGTTGTCACTTCAATGACGCAGAACGAGATAAGACTTCGTGGCGAGCGTTACCGTGGTAATGTGCGTCTGATACGAGCAGACCGTGATTGGAAGACTTACATCAGCGACACAGAAGAAATGAAGAAATTTATCACAAGTGATAAGATTGACACTTATTACCTCATGGCAGGGAATGAACTTATGTATTGTGTCGGTTTGCGTAATGGACGTTATCGTTTATCTGAGAAAATAAATAATTATCTGAAGGACGACTCTATTTCATGCTGCTTTACGCCCACGGGCTTATATAACGAAGAACCCGACACCGTAGCAGGTCATATCTTCCAGGAGTTCAAGTTGAATGATGAACGCACGGCTCTTGTCAACGAGGACGGTACTGTTCGTCTCGTTGCTACTTGGGATACTTATTTTGTAGAGAGCTCAGACATCAAGTGGATGGATCCTGAGACGATGTCTGAAAATATAAAGACGCTGTTTAGCCAGGTAGATACGGATTTGAAAGCTATTGGCAAGACCTATACTTTGCAGCGTATAGGTTTTGGCCGCTCTCAGAAAGAAGAACTGGATTATGTCGACGGCTTGGTTTTAGAGTGGCTTCCATCAAAGCGAGCGAAGCCTGTCGTAGGCGGTTTGGCAATGAAGTATAGTTTGCCAAAGATAGGACAGGTCACTTATACTTACGATGAGAACGCCAAGGCAGATGAAAAGTTGAAGTCGGAACTGTTTAAGAAGCCTGCGGTAGAAGCATCCGTACGTCAATTGGCAGCCGCATTGGCTGGTACATACCAGATGACTCCCGACAACACATTCAATCCCACATCGGTTCAGTTCCAGACCTTGGATGGAGCCAAATCATTCAGTTTAGGCTTCTAAGAAAGATACATTTCATACATACTATTATAATTAACTTTTATTTATTAACTTAAATTATTGCATTATGAGGATCAAGAATTTTACTCTTATGCTTTTGGCAGTCCTCTTTTCGACGGTAGGCTTTGCACAGAGGTCTTCTCTTCAGAAGGATTTAGCCAGTGTACGTAAAGCCGGTATTCCGGCATTGGTAAAGCAGACTTCTTTTCGTCCTGCTTTTGTTGAGAACCCCAAGAATGCTCCTGCAAGCAGTGCTGCAAAAGCGCCTGCAAAAGCACCGGAACTGGTAACTCCACCAGCGAGTGGCTATTTAGAGTATTTTACATTGACGGGTACAATTTATGCTAACCAGTCAACAAGTTCCGTTACTCGTACTGTAAAGCTTGTTTGGGATGACGAAGACGAGGATGTTGTTTACATCTCAGGTTTAAGCTATTATATGCCTGATGCTTTTGTGAAGGGCACATTTACAGAAGGCGACACCGTTGTTTTTGCTGCTGGTCAGTATATGGGTACTATGTCTAGCTACGAATTTTATTTCGGTGCTTTGCCTCAGGATCAAAGTAGCTCAATGATTGAAGATGTTGTAGCCGTATATGATGAAGCAGATGGTTCGTTTACATTCTTATCATATGTGCTTGACAATGGTGAACCTGATGAGAAAGCCTATTACGCAGCTTGGCTTCCAGGCCTGAAGATAGCTCCTGCAGATGATGATACAGATATTCCTGTTCAGGTTCCTGAAGACTTGGTAACAGAGCCGTATGCATATACTGCTTACGACTATTTTGCTAAAGCAGATGTTTCTGGTACCTTGAACATTGGTATCTATGAGGATAATGTCTATATTCAAGGTATATACAAAAACGCACCAAATGCATGGATTAAGGGTAAATTCACTGATGAGACGACAGTTTCATTCACTTCCGGTCAGTTGCTGAAGAGTGGTACATACTTTAATGCAATGAATAGTAGCACATACGAGCCCGTTAGTACGTATGTACTTCTATATGATGCAGAAAAGCAGACATTCAGCGAGGGCAGTAGCTGGTCATATATCAGTGATACAAAAAATGATTATCCTAATGGTTTGAGCCAGTTCATTCAGGGGTATGAAATAAAGAAGATTTCAGAGAAAGCTGCAGTACCAGCCAAGTCTACTATCGCTGCGATTGCTTTTGACCCCGAAGGTGCTAACCTTGAGTTGAATTTGGCAAGTGTTGATGTTAATGGCGAAGGCTTAGTCACCGACAAAGTGGCATTTATTCTGTACACGCTCGATGAGAGCAACAACCCCGTTGTCCTTACGCTCTCTAAGGATGATTATGGTCTGGAGGAAGATCTGACAGAGATTCCCGCTTCGTTGTTTGCTAACGAGTTGCCTCTGCTGATGAGCGACTACACTTCTATAACACAGTTTGGTATTCAGACTGTTTACTATGGTGGTGAAGAGCGTAACGAGGCTGAGATTAGCTGGTACACCCCGACATGGCCTGTGAAGACTACTCTGCCTGCAGGTTTGGAAGTGACGACACATACTTTTGAAGGTGTATCTGAGGATAATGACGGTGACACTCCAATCGAGAAGACTGTAAAAATCGCCTTCGATGGCAACGATATGTACATTGGCGGTTTAGGCGAAGTCAACGAAGATGTTTGGGTGAAGGGTACTAAGAATGCCGATGGCAACTATGTATTTGCTAAAGGTCAGGAAATGGGTATATATGCATCACGTTATAGATTGTTCCTCGTGGGTTATGAAAATAACAAAGCATCTGATGTTGTCCTGACGGTTAATGCTGAAGCTGGTGTATATGAGTTCCCGGATGTGTTCTTAGAGAATGCAATGTACACAGATAAGTCATATTTCTTTACTCGCTTTGCAGCAGGTGCCACCATCTCTATGGCAGAGGCTGTGGAGGAAGAGCCTGAGCTGGTGGCTGTTCCCGAAGGGTTGGAAACAGAGGCGTGGTCTTTCTCTGGGACAGACTCCGATGACAAAACAGATGCCTTGTCAGTTAACATCGGTTTCGATGGCGATGACGTATATGTACAAGGCCTTTGCAAAGAACTCCCTGAAGCTTGGGTGAAGGGTACACGCAGTGAAGATGTCGTTACCTTTGCTCCTGGTCAGTTCCTTGGATTATATAACAATCGCTACGAGTTCTGGTTTATTGGCCTGAACACAAGTAATTACTCAATTCAAGATTATGTCCTGACACTCAACGAGGATGGCACTATGATGTCCAATAGCAGCACAACCGAGCGTATGGCCATCAACATCTATAAGAACAAAATCAATGCTTCTTTGGTGAATCACTATGGTAATGTTACAATCAAGAAGGTGGTTGAGAAAGCCGCTATTCCTGTTGCACCTACCATCGATAATATTTGCTTCTCTTACTACGGCGATATAGTTGAATTCACCATTCCTCTCAGTGATGTAGAAGGTGATGGTCTTATTCAGGACTCCGTTTCATACAAGTTCTACTACGATGACGGTAGTGCAGAGCCTCAGGAGGTTGTATTCTCTACTGAAGATTACAAGTGCATTGAGCAGGATATGACAGTCGTGCCTTATGGCTTCGTAGATGTTACCGAGGAGTATCCCAACGGCTATGACTTCATGCCCAATGGTATCTATCTGAATATGAATTACGACACTTGGAAACGTATCGGTTTGCAGACCATCTATACTGGTGGTGGCGAGACGAATGCTTCTGAGATTACCTGGTACACAATCGTTAGGCCTCAGGTAATTGAACTGCCTGATGGTGCAGAGGTTGCCCAATACGGATTTATCGGTAAATATCTGAACTACGACAACGCTGGCAATACAGTCTATACAAACTTCACGAAGCAGGTATATGTGGCTAAAGTTGACAATGATGTATATATTAAGGGCGTAGGCCGTTACGATAATTCTAATGCTTGGATTAAGGGCACTGCCAAGAACAATGGAGTCTATACCTTCACCAATGGTCAGTTTATGGGCATATACCCCAGTCGTACTGAACCTTCAAATTGCTTCCTGGTAGGCTATAACAATACTCTCGGTGTGACGGATGTCAGGATGTCTTACGATGCAGAGACTGGTATCTTCACAACTTCAACTGACTTGTTGGAGAATGCTGACTACATCAACAAGAGCTACTTTGTAACTCGCATCGTTGCTGGTGCACAGATTATTCCTGGCGATAATGCTGACGCCATCACTACTGTCAACGCAGATGCTGAGGCTGCCGAAGCTCTCTACAATGTTGCCGGTCAGCGTGTAAGCGCCGACTACAAGGGCATCGTTGTGAAGGCTGGCAAAAAGACTATTCAGAAGTAAATCTCCGGACATCATTTAGTCCCTAATATTGAGGGGGTGCGTCGTTTTACCCGACGCACCCCTTTTTTGTGCCAACTCTCGTACAGCAAACAGCTGCCAATGGCACGTAATGCCCCTGCATTCATCTCTTCGCCCGATGGGATTATTGGTAGAGATGTGACGCATGCAGCTACCTCGAAAAACGCATGCTGCTGCGTAGCCCGACGCAGCGTGCCGCGAAGCTCATCGCAGCGTGCTGCATCGGCCTTCGCAGCGTGCTGCATTTTCGCACGCTCCCTATAGTGCTTCCAGAAGTGGAATGCAGGACGGCAGGAGATGACGATAAGTGTCTGTAAATGCGCAGTTTATATAAAATGAACATGGCTATCCTGTAAAGTCGGCCTGAAGGGCCATTAAGCTATTCATCCTATATGCTAATATTGCTGTCCGCTAAATAAGCGCCGAAGGCGCGAAAGACCACAGCCGGGGGTGTAAACCCCGGGATAGGGTTGCAGAACAATAATAAGCCCAGAATGGGCGACAGAATATATAATGTGTTTAATATCAGCATGCTTAGGTCTCTGTCGCCCCCTCGGGGCTTTCTCTGTCGTTGCAACATTACCCGGGGGGTTCTTCGCTTCGCTCAGGCGCAGGCGGAGTACACCCCCGTCTGTGGTCTCTCGTCCCTTCGGGACTTTAGAGGTTTCCGCCTGCGCCTGAGCGAAGCGAAGAAGCCCCCTTCGACTTCTATTCGCTAAAAAAGCCGATGAAAAGAATCTAAAAGGCAGAGGAAAAAATGTTCCCCGGACAGCAATAATATGCTAACGTCAGGTGGGGGGTAGACAATGATGAAAAACTTCCCGCGGGTCACTAATAATAAAAAAAGAAAGCCCCCTGCAGGAAAACTGCAAGGGGCCTGTTATGATGTCTTGTTGTCTGTCGTTTAGAAGAAGATGTAGCGCTTGTCGCTGATGTCTGCTTTCTGCATGAGCTCATTGCTGAAGTTGCCAAGGCTGCGGGCAATGGTCTGTTGCAGCATCTGCTCTTCCTGCTTTTGGTCATACTTGGCTTCGTTCTTCTTCTGGTCAAGCACTTGGTATGCATAGACTGCAGATTTGCCCTTGACGCCTGAAATGAAGTCGCCCTTCTTCGCTTTGCTTACGGAGCCGCTGAGAGTAGGCTCGCTGGCACCGACTTTTGAAACGAAAGCGTTGCTGGCAAATGTGATGTGGCGGATGGTGTCGGTGACGGCACCGTTTATCTTAGCTGCATCGGCTACACTCTTTGCACCCTTAATCTTCTCAAGCAGCATTTCTGCCTTCTTGTCCTTCATCACCTCACCGGTCAGGTAAGTGCGAATCTGTTCGTCGTCCCAAGGCAAGTATCCCTTGGGGTGAACACCAGCGAGGGAGATGACGAGCAGGTGGTCGTTCTCGCCGCATTCGTAGAGGGGAGATACATCACCCACCTTTGTTTTCTCGTCGAAAATCCAGCGGAGAGCCTCGCGTGTTCTACGTACATTGACCACATTGTGCTCGGTGCAGCTCATATTATTGCGTGTCTGGACGGTATAGCCAGCCTGTGCTGCATTGGCTTCAATGTCTTCAATCTTCGGGTTGCCGGCAAGGAAACTGCTGAAGTCGTTGAATGCCTTGTTGTAAGTGTCCTTGCTGAAATCGATGGAGCGCTTGATGACAGCGACATCGTATTTGGCGATGATGTTGCGACGGTCTGTAATCTGAGCGATGACTACGCCTTGGCCGTCAAGCACCACTTTATTGTTGCTGCCTACAGCAGCGTTGGTGATGGTGCTGATGAGCTTGCGGCTGTTCTCGTCGATAGCTTGTCCTTCATACTGATTGCTCGTAATCCATACCTTTGCAGCGGGCTGGTTGTACTTCTTGGCAATGGTGTCGAAGTCTGCACCTGTGCTCAGAGCTGTCATGATGCTGTCAGCAGTCTTCTCGGCAGCAGCCATGTCCACACCGCCGGCAAATATCTGGCGTACCTCCACAGAGTCGGGCAGGTTGACTTTCTCAATGAGGCGTACGACGTTGATGGTGTTGTCATGTTCGTGAACGAAAGGACCTACCTGTGCACCGACACTCAAAGAGTCAAGTTGCTCAGCTATGTCGTGAGGCAAAGACTTTGCGCTGACGGGCAGTGCGCTGTATGGTACTTGGCTGGCAGCTTCGCGGACGGTCTTGGCTGGGTCGGCGCCTTCTGCCAAAGCCTGAGCGTAGCCCTCCAGCTCCTTCTGCAAGTTAGCCTTGTCAGCCTCGCTGGCTGTTACATTGATGTCAATGTATTTGATGTCGCGCGACTCCTCGTCTGTACGGAACATCTCCTTCAGTTCTTCATACTTCGCCTTCAGCTCGTTGTCGTCAACCTTCACGTCGTCGTCCTTGATGCTGCTGAAGGGCAGGGCTGCCATGAAGATGTCGCTCTCGTTGTTCTTGCCGTCGAAGCTTGCCTTGGCAGCCACAGGATTCGCTACCATCAAACCATTGAGCAATGTCTGATACTTTTGGTTCAGCATCTGCTGGCGAATGGTCTTCTCGATGAAAGTCCAGTAGTTGTGTATCTGCTTCAACTGCTCCTTCTCCTCGCTGCTGCGGTCGGGACTGGCCATAGCATCGTTGTAGGTGCTGAGGAACTGCTTAAGTTGGTTCACGTCGAATGTGCCCTGAGCCGTACGGAATATCGTCTGTGCCAAAATGGGGCTGCGACCATTGTTGATGATGTCCTGCATCTCAGCATCTGTGACGGTGATGCCGAGCTTCTTGCATTCGCGTTGCATAATCTTCTCGTTGACGAGCGACTGCCATACTTGGTCGCGTATCATGGAGAGCTGGTCGTCAGACAATGTGCCAACACCCTGAGTGAGTTTGATGACATCAGTGTATTCCTCAACCAAAGTGTTGAACTCCTGTACGTTAATCTTCTCTCCGCAAATCTTGCCGACGCGTTGGCGGCTCTCGGTTTGTGTGTAGGAGAGAGAACGCACAAACTCTTCAGCGATGAATGCGAACAGGGCGAGACCTACAGTTGCAATAAGAATCTTACCTCTGTTACGGATTTTCTGTAATGTTGCCATTTGTTATTTATGTTTTGTTTGTTATAGTTCGCTTAAAGCGCACAAAGGTACGCATTTTTTTTTACATAATAGTAATTTATGCGAAGAAAAAGTGCGTTCCTGTGCAGAATTGTCGGTATGCTCAATCCTCAAGCAGTTGCTTCAGGAAGGCATCGAGGTCTTCTTCAAGTCCTTCGAGCAATGAGGTGTCGAGCATCACCGTCTCTTCTTTGTCGATGATGACCAAATCCTGCAGCGTCTCATGGTCTTCGTCAATAAGGACAAAACTGAAGGGCTGCATGATGCTCATTCGTTCAATGCTCGGGCGCATACTCTCAATGCAGCCGCGCAGGATAGGAACGATGTCCTCGTAGAACTCCTCATTGGAATTCTTAATCCATTCCTCAACAACGCATCGGTCCAGTTCCTCGTCATCGTCATTGTAGGTGCGTATCTCGCCTGTGTAATTGCTTACCAAGAGATGAATGTCCGTCATGACGGGCTCTGCCTCAGCAGGGAACTTTGCAATGACTTTGCGCAGCGTGCGCTCAATCTGCTGGATTGTTTGTTTGCTTGCTTCCATATTTAAGTGAAAAGTGAAAAGCGAAAAGTGAAAAATGAGAGTCTCACCCTTCAACTCATTTACTATAATCTCTAAACGATGAACTCTAAACTATGTACTAACTCATAGGTTCTTTCCGTGGCACTGCTTGAACTTTTTGCCACTACCGCATGGACAGGGATCGTTGCGGCCGGGCAGGTTCTCGCGACGAATGGGCTGAACCGGTTGACGGTCGCGTGTGTCGCGTGCAGCGGCTTCCTGTTGTCCCGCATCTGTAAGCTCTCCTCGCGACTCCTGCAGATGTGGTTGCTCGCGACGGGGCATCTCCTGCTGTGGAGCCCCTTGTATCTGGAGTTCAGGTATCATGGCTCGCATGATAATGGAGACAGTTCGGTCGTTGATCTGGTTAATCATATCGTCGAAGAGCTTGGCACTCTCCAACTTGAAGATGAGCAAGGGGTCTTTCTGCTCGTAACTTGCGTTGTGTACACTATGCTTCAGTTCGTCGAGCAGACGCAGGTTCTCTTTCCAAGCATCATCGATGATATGTAGAATGATAGCCTTGTGGAATGCCGTAACGACGCTGCGCGACTGGCTCTCGTAGGCCTCCTTGAGGTTCGATGGAATGTTGTACTGGCGGTTGCCTGCAATGACGGGCACCATGAGGTTCTCGTACATCGAGCCCTGCGGACTCTCGTAGATGTGCGTCACAACCTTGTTGGCATTATTCATCATGATTTCCGTCTTCTGTTGGAAGCGCTCGAGCACCTTTTGGTATGCCAGCTCTGCTACATCGTCAAGCTTCATCGTCTCAAGTTGTTCTGCGGTGAAAGGCACTTCCATTGCCATAATCTCAAGGAAGCGCATGCGGCATCCCTCGTAGTCGTTATTCTCAAGAATGTTGCAGACGCGGTCCCATATCATGTTGCTGATGTCCATGCCAAGGCGTTCGCCGATGAGGGCATGGCGTCGTTTCTCATAGATGACCGTACGCTGCTTGTTCATTACATCGTCATATTCAAGCAGGTTCTTTCGAATACCGAAGTGGTTCTCCTCAACCTTCTTCTGTGCGTTCTCAATGCTGCGAGTAATCATGCTGTGTTCAATCATCTCGCCATCTTTGAAGCCGAGGCTGTCCATGACTCTTGCTATGCGTTCACTGGCAAAGAGTCGCATCAGTTTGTCCTCGATGCTGACAAAGAAGACACTGCTTCCTGGGTCGCCCTGACGACCGGAGCGTCCGCGCAACTGACGGTCCACACGGCGACTCTCGTGGCGTTCTGTGCCGACGATGGCGAGGCCGCCTGCCGCTTTCACTTCAGGCGAGAGCTTTATGTCCGTGCCGCGTCCTGCCATGTTGGTGGCGATGGTCACGGTGCCAAGCATCCTTTCGTCGGTCTTAATGAGGCTGGAAGCATCGCGAGGCTCACGCTTTTCCTTCTTGGCAATTTCTGCCTCGATGCGTGTCTCGTAGCTAACAGCAGTGCTCTTTTCGTTGAAGGCCCTGCCGTCGGTCGTTACATAGACGGTGCCCAAAGCACTCTGACCAGCCAGAGCCACGATGTCGGCTTCCTTTTGATGAAGCTTGGCATTCAATACCTGATGAGGTATCTTGCGCATCTGCAGCATCTTGGAGAGCATCTCGGATATCTCGACGCTTGTTGTGCCAACCAGTACCGGGCGACCGTTTGTGCGCATCAGTTCAACCTCTTCAATGACGGCTTTGTACTTCTCGCGTTGTGTACGATAGACGCGATCGTTCATGTCCTTGCGTACAACAGGACGATTGGTAGGTACTTCAACCACATCGAGCTTGTAGATGTCCCAGAACTCGCCGGCTTCGGTGACAGCAGTACCAGTCATGCCTGCTAACTTGTGGTACATGCGGAAGTAATTCTGCAGGGTGATGGTTGCGTATGTCTGTGTGGCAGCCTGTACTTTGACATGCTCCTTGGCTTCAACCGCCTGGTGCAAGCCGTCGCTCCAGCGGCGTCCCTCCATGATACGTCCGGTCTGCTCATCAACAATCTTGACCTCTCCATCCTGTATGACGTATTCGTCATTGAGGTTGAACATGGTGTATGCCTTCAGCAGTTGCTGTATGGTGTGTACGCGCTCGCTCTTGGTGGCATAGTCGTTGAAGATGCGGTCTTTCTCCTCAATCTTCTCCTCGTCTGTCTTGCCAGAGTGGTCGATTTGTGAAAGAACTGTTGCGATGTCAGGCAGTACGAACAGATTCGGGTCGTTGACTTGTGATGCCAGCCACTCGTTGCCTTTGTCAGTCAGTTCGACGCTATTCATCTTTTCCTCAACTACGAAGTAGAGAGGGTCGGTGGCTTCGGGCATGCGTCGGTTGTTGTTCTCCATGTAAATCTCTTCTGTGGAGAGCATTCCTGCCTTGATGCCAGGTTCGGAGAGGAACTTGATGAGTGGCTTGTTCTTAGGCAGGGCCTTATGGCTGCGGAAGAGGGCAAGGAAGCCTTCTGCAGTCTTCTGTTTGTCGCCCGTTTCAGTGCCTTCCGCTATCAGCTTTTTGGCATCGGCAAGGTATTGTGTGGCAAGTTGCCTTTGTACGCCTACAAGGCGTTCTACCAATGGTTGATATTGTTCGAACTGCTGGTCGTCGCCCTTGGGTACGGGACCAGAAATGATGAGCGGTGTGCGTGCGTCGTCAATGAGGACAGAGTCCACCTCATCGACGATGGCATAGTTGTGGGCGCGTTGCACGAGGTCCTTCGGGTCTTGCGCCATATTGTCGCGCAGGTAGTCGAAGCCGAACTCGTTGTTTGTGCCGAAAGTGATGTCAGCGAGGTATGCCTTGCGTCGTTCCTCGCTATTGGGCTGGTGCTTATCGATGCAATCGACGCTTAGGCCGTGGAACATGTAGATGGGCCCCATCCACTCCGAGTCGCGCTTTGCCAGATAGTCGTTGACGGTGACGACATGTACGCCGTTGCCGGTGAGGGCATTAAGGAAGACGGGGAGTGTGGCGGTAAGTGTCTTACCTTCACCCGTGAACATCTCGGCAATTTTGCCCTGATGCAGTACGGTTCCGCCGAAGAGCTGTACGTCAAAGTGCACCATGTCCCACTTCAGGTCGTTGCCACCTGCCACCCAATGATTGTGGTAGATGGCTTTGTCGCCTTCGATGTCAACGAAGTCGTGGGATGCTGCGAGATTGCGGTCGAAGTCGTTGGCGGTGACTTCCACTGTTTCGTTTTTGGCGAAGCGTTCTGCTGTACTTTTAACGATGGCGAACACTTCTGCTCGTTCCTTATCGAGGGCTTTCTCGAAGGTGTCAAGGACTTCTTTCTCCAGTTTGTCGATTTGCGCAAAGATTGGCGCACGGTCTTGGATGTCGGTGCCTGGAATCTTGTCCTTCAGCGCTTGTATTTGTTGGCGCAATTCCTTGGCGGAGTCTTGTATGCGTTGTCTGATTGCGTTGGAGCGAGCACGGAGTTCGTCGTTTGACAGGGCCTGAATCTCGGGATAGACCTGCAGTACAGCATCTACCAAGGGGCGGTATGCTTTCAGGTCACGGCTTTTCTTGTCGCCGAATAGCTTTACGAGGAATTTGGATATATCCATATAATATATAATGTATATTTTGAAGCCTCTTCTGGTTCTCCCTTATGGGGAGGAAACGGAAGCAGGTTAAGTTTTGTTTTTTTGTTCTTGTTTCTTTGGTTTGCTATTTATTATAAGTCACTCCCCTGTGGGAGGAGCGTGTAGTGGCTCTTCAGTAGTTCAAAGGGGCCAGCGGGCAGGCGTTCGGAGCGCGTATGCGTAGTGCTTGTGCTATAGTGGGCGCAACGTGGTCGATGCTGACGGGTATGCGTACTTTTTCGGGTATGATGTCTGCCCCCATGAAGAAGAGGGGGAAGCTCAGATATGATTCGCGGCTGAGTGATTGTTCGTGTGTATCTTCGTTTTTGAGCAGCCATCCGGGTGAGACCTGTATGAGGATGTCGCCCGAGCACTTGGGGTTGTAGGCATTGCGAAGCTTGCTGATGCCGGGTGTCCATGCTCCGAGGGCGAGTCTTTGGCTGGTATAGACATCTTTTACGCCGCTCAGTTGGATGAGGAAAGCGCTGCAGCGGTCGAGCACCTCAGCCAGGTTGAGGTTGCGGTTCTCAATAAGCTTGAGGTTGAGGTATATTTGGTTGTCGATGGCGGTCTCTACGTAGTTGCCTGGTCCATAGACCGCGATGAGGTACATGTTTAGCAGGGCTTGTGCTTTGGTGATGGAGAAGATGCCTGTCGGGATGCGGTATTTGCTCAGGTCCATCATTTCTTCGGAGTCGAAGTAGCCTGTGCTGGTGACTACGAACAAAGTCTTGTCCATGCCGACCTTTTGTCCGACAAAGTCGAATAGGTCTGCCAGTTGGCGGTCAAGGCGTGCGTAGGTGTCCTGCATCTCCATGCCGTATTGCATGGCGGACTGGTGGTCGTAGGCTCCGGCATAGTATGTGATGGTCAGGAGGTCTGTGACGGCGTCTGTGCCGAGTCCTGCTTTTTCTATGGCTTCTTTAGCGAAGAGGTTTATTTCGTCGTTGACGCAGGCGGTGGCTTTGAATTCTCGGAACTTGCGTGCAGACTTGAATTTGTGGCTGAATGGTTTGCTTTTTGCGCCGTCGGACACGAAGTAGTTGAAGTTTGCTACCTGGTCGTTGAGTGGTTTCCATTGTATGTCGTCGATGCGGCTTTCGAGTGAGGAGTTGATGTCATAGAGTGTTGCCCAGTCAGGGTAGTCGTCGTAGTAGCAGGTGGTTGCCCATTTGCCGGTCCAGTCGTCGAGCCAGAATGCTCCATTTCCAGCGTGGCCTGCGCCGAGGATGGCCGTTTCGCGGCTTGGTGCGATGGAGTAGATGATGCTTTTCCCTTCGGAGGCGACTTTCAGTTCGTCTCCGATGGTGGAGACGGCGAGGTGCTTTGGTGAGGATTTCTCGTCTGTGTGGATGCCGGGGTATATGTCGTCGTCCACACAGAAGACGGGCCTCAAAGTCTGTCTGTTGAGCCAGCGGTCGCCTACGATACCGTTGGCGTAGGGGCTTGTGCCTGTCATGAGGCAGGCCATTGCCGAGGCTTGGTCTGGCGCGCTGAATGGATATTCGGCTTGTGAATAGTAGCGTCCTTGTTCTTTGAGCCTTAAGAATCCGTTTTCTCCGTAGAGAGGGGTGAAGGCGTCGAGGTAGTCGCTGCGCAGTTGGTCGATAACGATATTCACTACCAGGGACGGCACTTGCGGTGCATCCTGAGCGAAGGAGTGAAGAGAGAAGAGTGAAGAGTGCAGAATAAGGGTCACCACCCCTGGCATGAGGCGGCAGACGAATGACCGGTTGTTGTTATGTATAGGTGTCTTATTCACGATGTCTTCGTGTTGTTGTTATTTGCTGTTGTTCTTCACTCTTTGCTTTTTGCTCTTTCTTTTCACCAGATGGTAACTTGCGGGCCTTGTGAGTAAACACAATGCCAAAGGTAATGTTATTTTCGCAAATACTTGCGGTATCCAGGGAGAAAATAACAAGAATAGTGCCAAAAGCGCAAACTGGAAGGCATACCAGTGCGTTGTCTGGTGGCGTAAGGCTGCTTTTATGACGAGTGGGATGCCTATGAATGCGATGGGATTGAGCACCCAGATTTGCCAGTTGGAGTCAACGGCGGGGTGTTCTGAGAATAGGAACATGAAGGTGAGGAGCGTGCCTGCTGTGCCCTGAAGCAGTAGGAGTAGTACATCCCAAAGCCAGAAGAGACGTTTCGACCAGACTTCGAGAAGCATGATGATGAGGCACAGGGCTGCGAAAGCCAGCATTGCTTGCATGGGTGAGTGCCTCTCTGCGATTTCCTCCAGAAATGTGGCTGAGTCTTTGTGGCTCTTGCTGATGCTGTCGCGGTTGGGTTTTGCATCAAGGAGCACTTGCTTGCCTTTTATGAGCGGACGCATGTCGCCTTTTGGTGTGCGGATGTAGGCTCCGTCGCATGCTTGCATCAGGTTTTCGGGAATGAACATGGCGGCTCGGTCGGAGAGGATGGTGTCGGTTTCTGCTCCGAGCAGCAGGTCGTTGCCTTCCTGAGCCCAGGGATGCCCTGCTGTGTAGTGGTGCAGTATCTGGCGAGCCGTTAGGTGGGGTAGGGTGTCGGGGTATTGGATGCTCCCCGTAATGGCTTGCTCCACCATGTCTCGAACCATTGTTGTGCAGTTCTTGTAGAGGAAGTTGTAGCGGTAGTTGCAGTTCTCGGGGGCGCTGTTTTCGATGAGTCGGGATGTCAGTTTGTGTGCCTCGGCTGGTGTCAGGTTCAGTTCCTGCTCGGTGATGCTTGAGCCGCGCACCTCGTATTCCTTTGTGAAGTAGTGCCAGGGGATGGGCTGCACCATATAGTCCGTTTGTCCGAGCACGAAATGGAAGGCGAAGTGTGGTTTCGACATGTCGAAGACGCCATAGTTGAACACGACGTCGAACCCTTTCTCCGGCATTTGGCAGCGAATTGCGGTGTGCCCGTAAAGGGAATAGACCTCTTGGCCGGGAGAGCAGGTGAGTAGTGTCACGCGTATGCTGTCCTGCTGAGCGAGGCTATGTGCCGCTTGTGCAAGCACAAGGCATAAAAGTATGGCGATTTTCTTAAACACGGGCGCAAAGGTACAAAAAATAGTTCATAGTTCATAGCCTTATGTCCAGATTTCGTCTCTTTTTCGCTGTTTTAGTGTTTTCGGTGTTGCTCTAATGCCCCGAACTGAGGCGGACTTGTGTTGCTTTTGAGTTTGACAATTTGTAAGTAAATATGCGCGCAAGACATCTTTTTGCTATTTCGATAATCGGCAAAAAGTGCCACGAAATAGAACAAAAAACGCAGATTTTGGTGATTCGGCAGGGAGCGTTTGCCGACTTGGCACGTTAACTCGACCGACTTGGCACGCTAAGTTGGTCTTCTCTCCACGCTGCATTTGGCGAAGACTCAGGCAGAGTTGCGCCGGAAATACGGCAAAAACGGGCATTTTAGCAGGCAAAAACGACCGATTTGTCTTGCTTTTATAAGCGTAACATTCTGTAACATTCTGATTCTCAAAGTATAGCAATATTGTCTGTTTTTCGTCGAAAAAACGGGCAGAACTGTGGTCGTGTGTAAATATGGCGATTTTGAGAGGGTGTAGAAAAAGCAGAGTGTAAGCAATGTTGTGCTATTTGGTGACAATGTGTCAAATGTAAGCTGGCGAAAGCCGGATAGCCGTCCAACACAGTTGACCGAATGGCAAAGCAGCGAAATATATGGTAAATTAAGGAAATTTATGAGTTGTACATACGAATTATGAATTAAAAGTTGTACCTTTGCACCCGTGAAATTGATAATAGACATAGGGAACTCCACCTGCAAGATGGTGGCTTTCCGAGGCGATGAGCCAGTCGATGTGATTCGCGCAGAGAATGGGGAACTCTCCGGCATAGAGGAATTCGTGGTAAAACACAAGTTCACTCGGGGCATTGTGGGCAGCGTGCGCGACCTGACTGCCAACGAGGAAGCCGCACTCGGCAATCTGAAATTCCCGCTCCTGCGTTTTACCCCAGCAACACCGGTGCCCATCACAAACCGCTATCGTACGCCGGAGACACTTGGAAGCGACCGTCTGGCTGCTGTCATCGGCGCCAGTTCGCTCAAACCAGGCAAGGACCTTCTCATCATCGACGCAGGCACATGCATCACCTACGAAGTCATCGATGCCCGCGGCAACTATTGGGGCGGTAACATAGCGCCAGGCATGCAGATGCGTCTGAGAGCGCTCCACGAATTCACCGCACGCCTGCCTCTGGTCGAGCCCGACGGCGAAGTGCCCGGAATGGGCTATGATACCGAGACCGCAATCCGCAGCGGCGTGCTTCGCGGCATGAAGTACGAGATAGAGGGATACATCAAGTCCATGCGCTCCAAATTCCCGAACCTGCTCGTCTTCCTTACCGGAGGCGACAACATCAACTTCGATACGAACATTAAGAACATCATATTCTCCGACAAATACATCGTTCCGAGAGGACTCAACAAGATACTCGACTATAATGAAGACAAGATACTTTAACCTTGCCCTAAGCCTGCTTTTGCTCCTGCCCTGCACCCTTCGTACCGTACAAGCGCAGACGGCAGGCACCATCTCCTCATATTCCCGCTACGGACTCGGCCTGTTGCGCGACCAGTCGCAGGGCTTCAACAAGTCAATGGGAGGCGTGGGACAAGGTATGCGCATCGGCAATCGCGTCAACACCACGAACCCCGCATCATATTCCGCCATAGACTCCCTGAGCCTAATCTTCGATGTGGGCATGAGCGCATCCTTCGGACAGATGAAGAAGCAGCAGCAGAAGGCCGGCGTGCAGAACGCCACACTCGATTATGTGCATATCGGCATGCGCCTCGGCAAAAGGCTCGGTCTGGCCCTCGGCTTCATGCCATATTCAAGCATAGGCTACGACTTCATGTCCTCCGAGCATTCGAGGAAAACCATCGCCTACGACCCAGATACCGGCCTGCCCATCTCCCTGAACGAAAGTTACTCGGGAAGCGGAGGCCTGAATCAAGCATATATAGGCTTGGGCTGGCGTACGTTCCACAACATCTCAATAGGCGCAAACGTTAGTTTCTTATGGGGAAAATACAATCACCTCGTCATCTCGGAGGGCACGATAGGCGACATCAGCAGTACCTCCTTCATCAACCCGACCCGAATCTACGACGCATCGTTGAGGACATACAAGATAGACCTCGGCGTCCAATATCCTGTACGTTTGG
>Ga0310694_10001061_pt1 | contig 32532 bp, 33 predicted proteins | sample 174DNAGHGhighgp2_FD_203884 | JGI IMG/M metagenome (GOLD analysis project Ga0310694, IMG submission 203884) | Sheep rumen microbial communities from Palmerston North, Manawatu-Wanganui, New Zealand - 1742 DNA GHGhigh gp2 (v2) (version 2) | ecosystem: Host-associated > Mammals > Digestive system... | reverse complement strand
GTGATCAACGCCGCCAAAGTGATCCTGACCGGCAAGAAGCTGGATCAGAAGATCTATTACCATCATTCCGGTTATGCCGGCGGCCTGAAGGAAACCAAATACCGCAAGCTGATCGCTGAAAAGCCCGAGTTTGCAGTGCGTCATGCCATCGTGGGCATGCTGCCCAAGGGCCCCCTGGGCCGTCAGATGGCCACCAAGCTTCGCATTTACGCCGGTCCCGAGCATGAGCAGGCCGCGCAGAAGCCCGAAGCGCTGGAACTCATCAAGTAAGCTGATCGGAAGGAGCAATCAATATGGCGAATGATTTTAATGCCGTAGGCCGCAGGAAGAGCGCGGTGGCCCGTGTGCGTCTGGTGCCGGGCGAAGGCAAGATCCTGATCAACAAGCGGGATATCGACGATTATTTCGGCTTGGAAACTCTGAAGATGACCGTGCGTCAGCCCCTGAACCTCACCAACGTGGGCGGCAGCTTCGACGTGCTGGTCAACGTTCGCGGCGGCGGCCTCACCGGCCAGGCCGGCGCGATCCGTCACGGCGTCAGCCGTGCCCTGTGCAAGGCGAACCCCGAGCTGCGTGAAGCCCTGAAAAAGGCCGGCTTCCTCACCCGCGACCCGCGGATGAAGGAGCGCAAAAAGTACGGCCTGAAGGCTGCTCGCCGCGCGCCACAGTTCAGCAAGCGTTAAATGCTTCGATCACCCAGGAAACTCTGTGCTTCCTGGGTTTTTCTTATGTAATGCCATAATTTCTTGATAATTCACTGTATAACAGAACGGAGAATGCGATATGACGATGCACCGGCAAAGGGAGTTAAATCCGCAAAAAAGGAACGCTGTTCAATCATAATGTGATGAGAAAAGCCGTTCTCATATACCGGATAAAAACAGGAGATGTGCCTGATGAATAAAAATGGAATGCTGTTTTTGCCTTTGTTTACGATGCTTTTATTCCTGACAGGATGTTCATCTCTTGCGCACCTCACCGCAACAGAAACCCCAAGACAGCGTTTTTGGGGCTCCTATACGGAAAAAAGGACTTACAGCTTTGATGGGAAATACTTTGCCGATCAAAAGGCAGTTGACGGAATGATCAAAGTGACGGTTTATCTCGCTTCATCGAAGGAGGCGGTGTGTGAATTCGTGCCGGCGCGATCCATGGATTTTTATGGAATCTGCTGGGAACGGGATACATACACCCTATGGACGCAGTCGGCTGACATTGGCTCATACGGTTATGAATTGCATGATGGCGTATGGGAGAGGAATGAAAGGCTTGAAAAGCCTGCCTATATTATTTCCAGATGGGATGAAGAATACCGGAACAATTCAGAACTGTGGGATACCATTTATATGAGCCCGACAGATTGAACTGCACTACGCTTGTTAACCTGATATGGGATACGAAAGCTTGGATATGGCTGCTTTCAGAATATTCTTCCGGTCTGATTTTATACGCACAGCCACGCTACCTGCCGCGCCTCAAACGCCTCCGGGGGCTCCAGCTGATCCAGCATGCGGCTCAGCACGCTTTCGGGCACGGCGGCAGCGCGCCCGGCGTTGCGGCGCAGGTTTTCTTCCCATTCCGTTTCCAGGTATACGATCCGAACCCGCGCATGGTAATTCTCAAATAAAGCGATTTGTTGGGAGCGAAGCCCGGTCAGAGAAGTTGTGTTCCAGATGAACGGCTGTTTCGCCCGAAGGAACTCCCGGGCTTTTTCTTTTGCCGCCTGAACCACGGCGCCCTGATTGCCGCCCGGGGCGACGCCCATCTCCTGCCGGATATCGTCCAGACATACAGTGGGCAGCTGCGGCGCGTGGGTGTCGATCCAGGTGTTTTTTCCTGTACCCGGCAGACCGCACAGCAGGATTACTTCGCCCCAGGAATCGTCGTACAGCACCTGATCCTTCCACACCTTCGCGCCGGAGAACAGCGCCCGACGCGTGCATTCGGAAACAAAGGGATACGGGCCGTCCAGGCAGCCTTCTTCCCGGGCCAGTTCACGGCTCAGGGCAATGTCATTCAGTTTTTCCGCTGTATCATGGGAGATGCGCCCCCGCACGTCCGCTTCAGACAGCAGACACAGAGCATTCAGCGAAAAATCAGGGGCAAGCTGTCCGTTTGATGCAGTTTTCAGGGCCCGCAGGGCAGGCTCTTTTCCGTCCAGCAAATGCAGCGGCAGCGTGTGATAGCGGATCAGCAGGCAGACGGCTTCCCGGAATTGCTGCAAATCTTCTTTCCCGCAAAGGCCAAATTCCCGCCAAAGCATGGACCTGGCGATTTGCGCGCCAACCGGACCGTGACGGGGGGAAACCCATACGCCGTCTTCCAGCCTTGTGCAGCTGGGTTTTCCGATGTCGTGCAGCAGAGCGGCCAGGGCAAGCACCTGACGCCGGCGGGACGGCATGGCTTGAAACTCAGCCGATTGGGCCAGCGCGTCGCACACCATGCGCGTATGGGTCCACACGTCGCCTTCGCCGTGCCAGGCGGGGTTTTGAGGCGTTTGCTTCATGCGCCCGATCCATGGCTTCAGCGGCGCCGCTTCCAGCAGCATGGGCCAGTCGTAGGAATATGCCGGCGGACCGGGCAGGCAGCGCAGCAATTGCTCTATCGCCGTCATGGCAGCATCCCTTCCGGCAAAAACAAATCTTCCAGAGGTCGGCATAGCCCGTTGGGAACGATGGGACGCTCCAGCCAATGGGTTTGGGATGCCTCCACCACCTGCAGGAAAGTGTTCCGCACATATTTTACCCGCTCCGTCACCTGGCCGTTTTCTTCCACTTTGATGTACAGCCCTTCCATGGTACGGCGGTCGTCGGTTTCCCGGCAGATTCTTTCCGGGTCAAGCCCTTCACGCAAAGCGGCGGCACGAAGATGCGCAAGATGATCGGCGGTAATATAATGAGAATCACCAAGAAATGAAAGCACCTGGGGAAGACTGCCGAAAGCGCCTTCGCCCAGCACGGCCGCGGAGCAAACCGGCAGGCGGCGCGAGATCTCCCGACGGGATGGGGTATCAAGAAACCGCCCCGTTTCCCGGTCCAGAATGTCAAATTCCATAAAATAATGGGGCAGAGCGTCGTAATAAATCGAATGTTTGGCATACAGCCATTCGCCATACATTACATACCGGCTGCCCAGGGCCTGCCACAGGCTGTTTCGCTGAACGGTAGCCCATTGCTTGAATAGATCATAATGCTTTTCCCGATATCCGCCGGTGAGGAAATGCCCCCGGCTTTGCAGCCGCATATCGCCGGAGGCAGTAAAAGAAACGGCGGAATTTGCGCCGTCGATTTTTTCTTCGATCACGATATGCCGCCCGGCAATGGCATGGAAAGGCACCTGAGACAGATCCTCGTCTCCGGGCTGCAGACGGGAGCCTTCCAGATGGGGCGTGCGCGGGTATTTGATGATGGTATAATCAGCTGTCAACGGAATATCTCCTTTTTGAATCATTTACCGTTCCACCTTCGCCGCCATGAACAGATGACCGGATACGCCGTCAAACTGCAATTGATGGCAGCCGGCTGCGTAGAACAGCTCCGTCAGCAAAGGCTTGGTGAGCAGATGGATATGCTCCGGATTATTATCCGGTTTGGAGGGCACCGTGACCACCACATACCGTCGGGCCAAACGCACCGCGTTGCTGACCGCGGCCTGTACGTCGGGAATATGCTCCATGACCTCCAGCGCCGTTACGACGTCAAACGAGCCGTCCGGCTCATCCCAGACGGTGATATCCTGCTTCAGGGCCGTCAGACGGCTGATACCGCCCCGGGCCATAGCGCTGAGCGCCGCCGTGCGATGCTCCAGCAGATCCAAGCTGGTAACAGGGACAGTTGGAAAGTCCAGCAAGAAGGGAAACAGAAACACGCCCCTGCCGCTGCCGATATCCAACAGGTTTTCAGGCTGAATGCCGCGGAGAAACCCAAGGGTCTTTTTTACCCTGGGAAGCCGCTCTTTCTTTTTGAAATCATACAGCTTGAGCCCGGCCTCCCGGCCAAGCGTCAGAAGGCGCTCGCAATCCTCGCCGGTCAGCGTTTCCAGCGGCGCTTCAAACAGCGGGCCTTTGCCGCAAAGGACGCCGCGTACATAAGCCGCCATCAGCGTGCTTTCATACCGCCCGTTCCATTCGTTCATAAGCGTGATTTTCTCCTTTGCTTTGCGGTGCCCGCTTTTCAGCCTGTTTTGAATGCCTTTTCCGTCAGGCCCCGGCGGGGCGCAGCGCTTCCTCGCATTCCGCCAGCTGAGCCAAATGATCCGAACAGCGCTGAATCTGGGCGGAAAGCGCGGCCATATCCTTTTCGTAATCCAGCTTTTTTGCTTCAAATAGCGGCGCATAATCTTTTTCCAGCTGTTTGGGCAGTTTGTCTGCCTGCATGCAGGAGGACAGCTGGATTCTGTGTATCTGGCTCAGGCACTGATCCCGAAGGGTATCGTCGGCCTGCTGCAAATATCCGTCGATCTGTTTCAGCGCGTTTTCTTTTCGGTTCTTCATGGATGTGAACATCTCGGCCACGTTGGAAATCAAATTGGAAAACAGGTCTGCCAGGTCAGAAAATGCATCGCCCAGGCTGAAAGTCCACAGGTCGCCCAACACGTCGGACAGGTCACCGACCAGATCACCCAGAGCAGTCAGGCCGGTAGCGGTTTTCGCACATTCTGTAACCCGCCATAAATTCTGCTTTTCTTCCTCGTGCTGCAGGCCGTCTATATCGTAGTGCTGCGCAGCTTCACCGGTGATATGCACCTTATAGCTGTTCAGACATTGAACAAGCTGCTGGCACAGGGCGTTGTGCCTGTTCCGGATCTCCATACTGATGGAATCTGCCTGTTCCTGGATGGACGGCATAAGGCTGCTCAGGTCCTTATGGGCCTGTGAATTGAGATAGTGGTTCAGCATGACGCCGGTTTTGTACCCCTGGATTTTATCGTGCATCGTGGTGCGGCAGTTTTCAATGGCCTTGCCGATAGCGTCATACAGCTCCTGGGTCAAGCGCGGGAGCTGCTGAGCAAGAGCGAGTTTATGCTCCTGAACGATTTTTTGACATTCCTCGTTCATTGCTTCAGGCGACCAGCGGCTCAGCGCCGCTTTCCGGTTTTCCAACGCGGCTTTTTTTTCATTCAGATCCCGCTGCAGATCGCCCGTCAGTTCCTTGAGCACTGCGGAGGTGGAACTGCGGGCGATTTCATTGCGGCGCCGCCCAAGGTCCTGAAAAATACCCTGCATATCCTGTGCAAACGCTTTGGCCCAACGTGCTTCTTCGGGAGTTATGGATTCCCCGCAGGCGGCCAGCAGAGCGCTTCTGGCGGAAATGCAGCGAACCTGGGGAGCTTCCACGCCCAGGTCCAGCAGCAGGTTTTCCGCGTACTGCTGCAAGTCATCCGCGCCTTCGTCCTGCTCCACCCGGTCCATTTGAGTAATCATAAACACGGCATCATGGAGGAAGTGCTCCGCGTTTTCCTGCAGAAACTGCAGAAAACTGTCGGTGAACAGCGCTTTGGCGGGGGAAAGCACCAGGGCGCAGTCCGCTTCCTCCCGCAGCACCCGCCGGGTTTCCAGCACATGGTTCCTGGTATCGTCCGCGCCGGGGTTTACGCCGGGCGTGTCAATGAGGCAAACGCCATACCGGTTTTGCTGCTCCGGCATGCTCAGTTCCACCCGTTCAATGCTTTCAGCCAGGGTGTTGTCTGCTGTCACAGCGTCGATCAGGGCGTCCGTTTCCCGGGGCAGCGTGCGCCCGATTCGTTCTTCAAATGCCGTTCGGCCTTCGCCGGTGATTTCAAAGGAGCACTGATCCGGGCAAACGACTGTTACGCGCACCCCGTCGTCCCTACCGCCGTTCCACCGGATATAGGTTGGCACCGCCGTGGTGGCCAGCAGAGCCATTTTCAATAAGCTTTGTCCAAGGACAGCATTCAGGAAGGTGCTTTTCCCACAGGAAAAATCACCGATCACCGCCAGCTTCAGGTAGGGGTCCTCATATCGGCGCTGGATCTGTTCCAGCCTGTCGTTCATGCCGGCCCAGGCCGCAGGCGCATCCTGCCAGGAAATCACCCGATGCACCTTGGCAAATACGCCGTGCAAAGGGCTCCGCCGCCGGTCCGTCCAGGCTTTTTCCCAGGCGGCAAATGAATTCCATTCCGTTTGTTTTTCGCTCATGACTTTTGTTCCTTTTTGGATCGTTCGATTTCATAGGCAATAAAGCTCTCATACAGCCGGCGCTCCTGCGGATGAGCGGAAAGACGGTTTCTTAAGCCTATGGCTAAAATGGCGTAAAGCTCGCCGCCGCCCATATCCGCCTGGCGAAGCAGAGCGGCCTCTGCCCGGGAAACCCACTCGCCAATATCCCGGATGCTCTGCAGGCTGTCCAAAAGATGGGACAAATCGAAGAGCGGCTCCAAAACCTGCATGCAGGCTTCCCGGCTCATGGTTCCGTCCCCGCCGGCAAGATAACGGGCAAACACCTGCCGGGCGATCCTGCCCTTATCGCCAAGAACAAAAAGCTCCGTCTGCGCATATTGTCGGATCAGCTCGTCCTTCAAGCTGCTTTCGCGGCCCTGAGGCAACTTGTCCCGCAGCAAAATTGCGGCGCATTGGCCGATCACCGCACGGGAATTGATCTTTTTTCCGGGGAACTGATACTGGAAAGGCCGGGCCAGCGACGGATGGAAATAATCCACCTTGCACTGCACCGCGTCGGACCACCCCGTTTGGTATACCGCCGCAACGCCGGTGGTCAGCCGGGCCAATTCCTGCTGCTGATCCTGCGTCAGGGAAAGGCTGTTGGCGGCGATGCGCCGATCCTCGCCTTCCTGCTGCATGAAAAACACTTTGGTTTGCGTGTTGCGGATGGCGGAGGGGTCCATTACAGCGGGGGACTGATCGGCAATGATGAACCCCTCGCCGTAAGTGCGCATTTCGGCAATGGCGTTGGCGATCATTTCCACCGATGCCGCCCGCATGTTGGCCCCTTCGGCGGAGCCTGTACTGCCGCCCCGCAGCAGATGATGGGCTTCCTCCAGCACGGTCACATGCGTCAGGGGAGCATTCATGCTGCCCTGGCTGATCCGGTATTCCATCAGGCGCATTACCATTACGCCCATGATCAGCGATTTGGTTTCCTCCGAGCCGATCTTGCTGATATCCACGATCACGCTGCCGTCAAACAGCGCGGCGTCGCCGATTTCATCCTTGCCGAAGATCGCGCCGTAAATGCCGTTGGTCAGGGATTTTACCCGCGTAACAAGCGCGCCGGTATAGTTTCCTTTTACCTCGGCAGAGTATGCGGAAGCATTGATCACCCGGGGCAGAGCGTCCAGCAGCTCCCGGAAGCAGGGAAACTCTGCGCCTTCGGGGCGATAGCCGGTAATCAGATCAAAGCCCTTTTCCAGATATATCGTTTCCAGCGCGTCCTTGAGAATGGCGGGCATAGCGGAATACATGGGCCATGCGGCGTTGAAAATATCCAAAAGACGCTCGATATGCTGCGTAGGGCTCATGGTATCGGGGAAAGCAAAGGGATTGATGCGCAGTACGGGGCTGCTCATAGCGTCCACCCCGAACACGCGCCATCCTTCTCTGCCGCCCAGCACCCGGCTGTATTCGCCCTTGGCCGGCTCAATGACCAGCGCGTTTATCCCGTGGGCGGCCAGGCGGTCCAGCAAAAGATAGCAGAAATTGGACTTGCCAACGCCCGACGCACCGGCGACGAACAGATGCTTGGTCAGATCGTCCACCTTGAATTCCACAGGGGACCGGCTGTCGGTGCGTCCCAGATGATAGATGCTGCCAATGCGGATCTTTCGGGTTTCTTCGCCGGAAAACATATGGGGATTCTGAACGATGATATCCCGGGAGAAAGGAGCGTAGGTAGAAGCAGCAAAGCCGGAAACGGAACGGACAGGCAGGGAAAAATAGGCGGGTACGTCCCGCAGCCCTACGATCTGGGCAGCCCGCACGATGGGAGCGCCGTCCGCGCCGGGAAAGCTGAATTCCGGGTGCATTCCCCGGCGGAGATAATCCATCAGCAGGCCGGTGTTCCGTTTCCCTTCCCAATGCAGGATGGGAGAGCGAAGCTCCGGCCGGCGCACGGCGGAGGTCATGGAGCGGTACAGATTGGAGGCCGCCATGGCGCTTTCACTGTCGCCAGCCACAAAATAAGCGGCCATTTCAAAGGCGCCTTCCTGCAGGATTCTGTCCAATTGCTTGATCTGCCGGTCGATGGTTTCCAGCAGGTCCGCCACGGCTTTGTTGGTTACGGACATTTGCAGCGTCTGTCCGGTGGTGTGCGAATCGCTTTCGCTGGTTCCCTGCGTATCGGATGTGCCATTGGTTTCCGTTTTGCCGTCGGTGGTGCTTTCGTTCTCAGATTGATCCGTGTGTTCGGTGGTGCCGGTGGAAGTCAGGTTGGGCTTTGGCATCAGGCCGGTCAGCTGTGCAATGTTGGTCAGAACACCGCCGACAGAAGAACCGAAATACAGATGCTGCAGCGGGTTTTGCCCAACGGGAACGTTGAATGCAGCCATAGAACCGATGCTGATGGCTGAGCCCACCAGCCCCATGGCGGACTGCCATTTGGTCATGGAGCTGTTGTCCGGCGCAGTATTGGTGCTGGTGCCGCTGCCTCTGGTAACGGCGGTGCCATGGGTGGTGCTCAGGCTGTAACTGAGGCTGTTGGAAATGGAATGGGAGAAATTGACTCCCAGGGTTTTGCTGTCGCTTTCGGAGATGGTACGGTCCTGCCGCTGCATGGGGGAAATTTCGGTATACAGCCGCTCCAGCCCCTGACGCTGGGCCAAAAGCTCATGCTGAGCCATGGCTTTGCCCAGCAGCACCATGGAAAATGGCTTGCCCCGCATGCCGTCGATCAGCACGTCCAGCTTTTCCACGCTGTCATAGGGATCACCGTCTTCATTGCAGGGAAGCGCGGGAATGGCGGCAATGTGGATGGGCTCCTCCTGCGGAAAAATATCCTCCAGCACCTGCCGGGTGTCGCTTAAACGGATGGCGCGGCATTTGCAGCCCGGCAAAGCCCCGTTCAGCGAGTGGATCAGCGTTTTGGCACAGACGGACACTTCCTCCGGCTGATCGCTGCATACCCCAAGATACAGATCCACCCGGTCTTTTTTTCCGTTGATCAAGAGCATCACGCTTTGCCCGAAGCTTTCCACCGCGCCAAAGAGCGTGCGGATCTTCTGCGACAGCTTATCGTCTTTGCTGTACAGAATACCCTCCATATGCATCAGACGCAGGTTGCTGCCCGGGGCAATGGCCTGAAATTCGGGGCGAAGCGGCAGGATATCCGCCGCCTCTAATACCTCCAGATAGCTTTTGCGCACAAACATGTCTGCCAGCATCACGCTGCTGTTCATGCTGCTGACCAGCGAGTCCGATGCCACGGGGGATAAAGCGTTCGTATGCTCGTCCATCTGTTTCATCTCAATTCTTCCTGCTCGTCTCCTGTGCCGCGAAACACATCCTCAAGGCTTTCGGCTGCCTGCGCCCATATGGATTTGCGTTTCTCGCTGCCGTCCGCCGCATAAGCCTGCTCCAACACGTCGATCCACTTCCGGCGCATTTCTTCCACCGCTTTCACCGTTTTCGGGCATGCCGCCATTGCTTTTGCGCACTGGGCCCGGGCCTCCGCCACGGCCTGATCGGGAGACGCGAAGGGTTCACATTCTTCCACGACTGTTTGGATATTGCGAAGCACCTCTTCGGGAGAAAAAGCGTCCTCCCATTCCAGCGTCCATTGATCCGGGGCAAATCCCAGGGCCGTCAAGTCATCGCTTTGCCGTTCCAGGGCTTCCCGGAAAACCTGATAATCCTCCGGCCGGCCGCGGAAAACGATGACCAGCACGTCGTCGTTGAGCTCCTGAACCAGCTCGGGCAGCAGCCCCAGCCAGCAGCGGTAGGAGGATACGCTGTAATGCAGCCATTGCGTCATATCGCCCCGCAGATACTCCCGCAGCCGGGGCGTGGATGCGTCCGCGCCGCCATGGGTGAGTGAAACCGATTGGATATACGGGTTATACGTCAGGGTGATCTGCATGCCGCGCCTCCTTGCGTGGATCGCCTGCTGCGCGGCAGGTAAGCCCGCCGCGCGCCGGTATCGGGTGAATATTTCTGTTTACAGGGCTTCCAGGCCGTAATCCGCCCGGATGGCGTTGACCTGCGCCATCACTTCGTCCATTTTCCCGAGGGCTTCCTGACGGCTGCGGATACCGTTTTCCTGATCCTCGGCGCTGCTCTGAGCCGCCTGAATGGCCTGGCTGATCAATTGCCCGTGCTCCGCCAGATCGCTGTTGAGCGCCTGATCCATGACATCGCAGATATGGTCGATCTGGTTCTTCATATATTCGAGCATTTCCTGCGTGGTTTTCTCAATCATGGAGGGCGAGGAATGGACGGCTCTGAGGCTTCTGCACACTTCCCGCTTGGCTGTGGCTGTTTGGGCGTTGTTGCTGTCAACCACCAGGGCCAGCAGGTTTCCAACGGCCATAGAGGCCATCAGCAGTGGGAGGGAGAATGTGGCGGTCAGGCCGAAGATGATGCCCTCCACCACGCAAATGGCGGTATCAGCCAGCAGGGTGTGGGTGAATTTGCGCATGCCGTAAGCGCCGAGGGTGGCGGCGGACATCCAATCCTGGGTAATCAGGCCGTATAACACGCCGCTGGCCGCGTTGAGCAGCAGCTTTTGCGTTCCTTTTTCCTTGCCGGTTGTCGCGCCGGTGATGGAAGCTTCGATCTCCGACAGATCGGCGGCGATATCGTTGATTTCATGCTCCACGGTTTTTGCGTACTGGGTCACTTTTTCCTGAACGAAGGGGGTGAGCTCGGTGCGCGCCCAGGCGGCGGAGGCTTCCTTGATGCGGTCCTCAAAAGCCTTGCGAAGCTCGTCCGACAATTGCGCCATCTTTTTATTCTGCGCAATGGGATTCAGCCTTGCAAAGCCGCTGGGCAGCTGAGTTTGCACCGCGTAGCCGTCCAGATTGATTTTCTTGGGCAGCTGAGTGAGGAACTGGCGCACCTGCGCCTCGATTTCGGGATATATGGTGTTCATCAGCGCCCGGAAGGTTTTCCCGGTGTGCTGGGAACGCTGCGCGATCGCTTCCAAATCCTTCTGCTTGGCGGCGGCGATTTCAGCAAAGCGCTGCTTATCGGTTCTGGCGGCAAAGTCCTGGGCCTGGGCGGTTTTTATCATGGCGTCGTGCTTGGCCTTCATGGCGGCGGTGATTACGCGGATCTGCTCCTTGCCCTTGTTCTGCACCAGATAGCTTTCCAGAAATTTTTCAAGGTCGGGATAACCGGAGCGCATGCGTTTTTCCGCATCCTCCTCCACGGCGCCGGCCAGGCCCATGTGAGAATCCACGTAATGGATGCTGTCCTCTCCAAGAGAAGTAAAATCGCTGCAGAAGGAGTAGTTGACTTCCTTCATGTTCTGCAGTCCCTCTTTATCTCCCTCGTAAGCCTGCAGCGCGACGTCGTAATGGGTATAGGTAAAAAGGATATCCTGGAAGCCATAGGCCTGAAGCATGTTCAGTTCGTTTCTGTCCGGTTCAGTGGCCGGAGGCTTTTCGCAGGAAAGCAAATACAGGATCGCGTCCGCCTGGGACAGGTACTGCTGGGTGATCGCGCCGTTTCCGTAAGGATCGTCCAGCCCCACCGTGTCCACCAGCACGATTCCTTCTTTCAAAATGGGCAGAGGCCATTCAATGACCATTTTTTGAAAGGGGCTTTCGGGCTGCGCATCGCCGCTGCGCCGTGCGCGCGTGTTCAGGCTCACATACTTCTTGATTTCCGCCGTGGTGGTTTCCGACAGTTCAAACGGGGCGTCGCAGGCGTACTTGCCTGGCTTGGGGTACACGGTGATGCGCTTGACGTCGCCATAGTGCAGCTCGGTGAGCACGCCGGTTTCGGGCAGCAGCCCGGAGGGCAGCAGCTTTTCACCGATCAGCGCGTTGATCATGCTGGATTTGCCGGTGCTGAAAATGCCTACGATCAGCACCATAAACTGATCGCCGGATTTTTTCTTCTGTTCTTCCAGCTCGTCGGCCCACATGCGGTTATCCGGAGCGATCACCGCGGCGCAGCCCTGTTCCTGCGTGATCAGCCTGGCAAGCTTTTCCAGCACTTGCTGGTGCAAAACGGCCTGATTCTCCATGCTTGTTCCTCCTTTGGTATCCATTCAGTTTCTTTCGTTGCGTGTTTCAGCTTTCCGACGCCTGGTCCGCGGATGATGCCAGCGACGTCAGGATGCTTTGAAGCGCGGCCCGCCGTTCCAGCGCGGGGGAAGGCGCGTCTGCTTTTTGGCGAAAGGAAAGCTGCGTCAGCATCAGATAAATCGATTCGTAATAATCCACGATGCTCCGGCTAAGCAGCACGGCGGCCTGATTGCAGTTTCCGCGGCTGTAATTGAGCAGCACACCCTGCCATTGTTCGTTTTGCCAGGCATTGTGATGATAACGGTAGAGAAGCGTATCGGACGCGGCGGCCAGGGCTGTCCACATGGAGGCCATCAGCACGGGCGGCACGGCGGTGGTCAAAAAACCGGGATTGAGCAAAAACACCATGGCCGTTCCCGTCCCAATGGCTGCCATGCCGGCAAACCGCCGTCCGCCCGGGCTTTGCAGGAACGATTTTACATCGCCCGGTTTTTCCGGCGCTTCCAGCGCCTGGATCACCAGATCGGGGTCCAGATCGTCAAAGGTTCCGTCGGTATCCAGCCCCAGCTCCCGGGCGCTTCGCATGGCGCCGGCCACATCCTGGTGCACCGCGCTCATCAGCGTGCCCCGCTGGGATTGGATGGCCTGGTTCAGCAGCTTTTCCATTTCCTTGGGAAGCTCTTCGCTGATCCAAGCGCTGCTGAAGCCCGCTTGAACGCCCAGTGTATACAGCGTCTGCCCGAATTCCTGGGTCATGCCCCGCAGCGCGTCGCCGGTGGAAAGCGCCAGGGCAGCGCCTTTGGAAAGCAATTCTGAACGCACGACCGCCCATTCGCTGTTTTTTTGCCGCATATCCTGCAATTCGGCTTCAGCCCGGGCTTCCTGCTGCCGGATATCTTCCTCTGCCTGCTGGAGCGCAGATTGCGCCGACGCTTTCAGCAGCTGCTCTGCGCTTTCCAGCAGACTGCCGCAGTGAGATTGCCGAAGAAACTTCAATTCATTTCCCAGAGGCAGTCTTTCCCGCATGCCTGCGCCGATGGTTTCCGGGTGCGCTTCATCCGCTTCCATAAGCGCTTCCGCGCCCAGGGGAGAGGCAAGGCGCATCACATAATCACGCACCTGCGCCTGTTCTTCCGCGTTGGCCTGACCAAGCCCCGTTAAGACCGGCACGGTCCGGATGCCGGCCAGGGACGACAGATATTCCCGATCCGTCTGGGTGCCGGGCGTGCTGGCGGGGATCACGTAAAACACCACGTCCATTCCGTTCATCACGGCGGGATCCGACGCATCCTCCGGGCTGAGCAGATACAGCAAAACGCCGTGCTCCTGCCAGGCAGGATGAAGCATGCTCACACATTCAAACCGGGGATCGGGGTCCTGCCGGTCAAAAGACACCCGCAGCGACTTTTCTTTTTGCGGCAGCAGAGAGGGAATCCGCACGGTTTCTCCCAGCGCGGCATTGAACAGCCGGGTGTTTTCATAAGAAGAACTTCCTGTAACAGCGGCATGCACGTATTTGCTGTTCGCCAGGGCTTGGGCCCGGTCCCTGAGAAGAAGCATCTCTTTTTCGCAGCCGCATTCCCTGGCCCACGGCAGCAGCCTGTCAAAACTCTTCACGTTCGTTTCCTCGCTTTCCGGACGATGCCGTTTTTCTTTGCAGCCCGATGATAGCACATCCGGAGGATGATTTGCGTTCAAAGGGTATTTTTCGCCCGTCAAACGGCAGAACAGCCCCCGCGCAGGTCATTCAGGGCCGCTTCATAGCGCGCATCGGAAACGCTGAGCACTTCGCCGTTGTCCATTTCCACCGTGCGGCCCGCCTTATCGAACAGACGAACGTGCGTCCGGTTGACAATGTACCGTTTATGGATCCGCACGAACCGGCTGCCCAGATCGGGCTCCAGATCCGTCAGCTTCCGGAATACGCTGACGTCTTCGCCATCCCGCAGAAGAATGTGCACGTATTTCAAATCGCTCATGAAATACAGAATCTGGGCGCAGGGAATCAGCCGCAGGCCGGCCCGGGTTTCCAAAGCAAAAATATGATCGGCCGATTCCAATTCTTCAAATACTTCTCTCAGGCGGAGGGAAAATTCCGCTTCTTCCGGCGCGTCCGGCTGCGGGTAAACACAGAAGCGAAGGGGACGCGTGCACAGCAGCGGCTCCAAATTGCAGCTGCGGCTGCGGTAATAATAGATCCGACAGTCCGGGTTCAGGGCATACAGCGCTTTCCCCATGGCAAAAGAGCCCGGAGTATCCAGGCAGATAAGGGCCATGGAAAGACCGGGCAAATATTCGGCCTGCTTTTCAGGCGATGGCAGTCGGGAAGCCCACAGCACCTGATAAGCCAGATTGCGCTCAAAGGCGTAGCTCTCCAGCATGGCGCGGATGCGCTTTTTCCTTTCGGCGTCGTTATCGTATACCGCGATCCTCAGCTCCATGCCTCTCCTCCATATACTTTTCCAAGCCCGCAGGAAGATACGCATCGGTCAAAGGCCAAGCGGCACGCTTCCACCTGGTCAGGCGCAACGCGGCCCTGGTTTTCCCGCGCGCTCAGAAGCGCGTCAGCCGCCGCCTGATAGGCGCTGATGGCCCGCTTTGCTTCCGGAAGCGTTTCCCGCGCCATGCGGCATACGGGCTCGTCGGGAGTGGAATCATCAAGAGCCAGGCTGCGGAAGAAAACAAGATGACGGAAGGGCCACACCAGTTCGATTTCGTACTTTGGCGCGCCAAAGCAGAGCGCATCTCCATCCCAGCGGATTTTATGCGGCAGGAAGCGTACGCACAATTCGCCCCCGCGCAGCAAAAACTGCGGCAGGCCCGATTGCATTTCCAGGGCCACTTCGCGGCGTAGAGCGGGGTGACTGCGAAGCAGGGCCGATAGTTCCTCTGTTTTCATGCTTTCCTTTCCTCAGCCAAGGCCAAAGGCGCATCTGCCGCCCGCCTGCCAGGCTGCCATAAATACATCCAGCGGCACGTCCATTTCCGGCTGGCTTCGTTCAGCGTGCAGCAGCATCACGCGGACGTTCAGGGGATCATCCATGTTCAGCGCCGTTACGATCACCGCACAGTCGGCGTCCAGCCCGGGCCATAAGGGCTGCCCCGGTTCCTCCAGCAAACAGGCGCTGACCGTGCATATGACGCAGGAGCAGTCTGTCAACAGCGCGCCCAAATCGCTTATCGAGGCGTCGTGCAATTGCTCCACGGCGCGGCCATCGCCATAAGCTTCCATCAGGCGGGGCAGATCGTCGAGGGAAACGCCGCAGCGGGGGAGAAACAGACCGGATTCCAGGGCATCCTGCCGGATCGTTTCGCGGCTTTTTTCGTATTCCAAAGCGCGGGCGCAGCATGCCAGGGCGCCGTCCTCCTCCCAGAGGGCGGCGCGCCAGGCCGGCAGCGGGGCTTCCGGATTCCCGAAGACAAGCGCCTGGCCGTCTTCCGGTTCTTCATTGGGTTCCCGTATTTCTCCGATGCGCTCCAATGTCAGCCCGTCGTCGATTTCGCGGATTTCGCCGGGGCGGGCGTCAAGATCATCCAGCATGTCGGCGGTCCTTTCTCACCGGACGCCCCGGGACAAAGCTTTCTTCGCGGTCTCGGGATCACGCAAAAGCCAGTCAAGGGTCAGCAGCGCGCCGGTAAAAAGCATATGCATGCCGCTTTTCAGACTGTTGATGGAATAACCTTCGTACATCGTGTCGTCATCCTCCTTGCCTTCGGCCATCCATGCGTCCAGCAGGGGACGGAGCCGGGGGTTCAGCCGGCTCAGATCATCAGCGATCATTGCGGCCTGAGAACGGCTGCAGCCGTTGCGTTCCACGATCAAATCAATCATTTGCTCCATGAATTTCCTCTCCTTTCCCTGCTCAGGCAAGGCCCATTTGCCGGGTGGCTTCATCCGCAAAGGCGCGGGCGTCCACTTCGATGGGCTGCGTGTAATAACGCTCGAAGCCCATGCCGTTCCACCAGAAATCGGTCGGGCTGTCGTAGCCGAGGGTTTCCAGGTTCACCGACCAGGCGTTCACATACTCCGTGTTCTGCTCCACCGGGGAAACGCCCATTTTGACAAGCGCCAGATTAAAGGACTGATAGGCGTGGCGGCCTTCGTGAAGCAGGGTATTGATGCTTTCCACATAGTCGTCATAATCGTCGGACTGGATCACCTTTTCGTTCAGCACCAGCTCGCCTCCGCTCTGGTATCCCATGGTGGTATCTCCCAGGGACTCCAGACGTACTTCCATCGGCAGCCGGTGGCCCACGGCGGAAGCTTCTGTCTCCAGATTGGTCAGAGCTTCCAGGCGCTGGGACACGTCCATCTTCTTCCAGTTTTCGTATTGCAGTTCGGGCGTTTCTCGGAAATACTCGCTCAGCTCCCGTGCCTGCACTTCCATGCTGGGAGCCGGGCCGATCTCTTTTGCATATGCAGACAGAGAATCAAGCGCTTCCTGCATTTCTTTTTCGCCAAATTCCTGCACCTCGTTGGCGACGCATTCGATGCGCCCGGCGTTGTTTTCCTCCGGCTGCTCGATGTTTTCCGGTGAGAACATAAGATCAATTACCTCCTTCTTTGGCGTTTCGGGCTGTTTCAGACCAGCGACATATAGTTGGGTGTACGGTAGGAAAGCCCAATGGCCTTCATTACCTGTTTGGTATAATTGGTGGTATCAAGATCGCAGTCGCTGAAAAGGGAGTCGTGGCCGGTAGCGCGGAGGGCCCTGCTGTCAGTGGGGTAGCCATGGCCCTGGATTTCCTGCAGCCAGCCGGATGCCAGGCTGGTGTCAGGCTCCACGCAGACGCCGCTGTGCATCATCTGATCCACGCACAGGTACTGATAGGCGAAGCGGCCTTCCTGAAGCACCGTTTGCATGGCCCGGGTATAGCCGTCCAGGGATGCGTCCAGCAGCAGATTCGTCTGGATGCCGATCTGGCTCCTGTCATGCTGGTAGCAGCCCTCGAAGCGACTGTCGGCCAGGCTCTTGGACGCCACTTCCACCGCCGGACGGTAGCTGATTTCCGCAGCGGCGTTTTCCACCTGCTGCAGCATGCTCAGCCTTTGGGCCGGCGTGGCGGTGACCCAGGCGCTATATTGCAGCTGCGGATGATCCTCGAAATTCTCCGCGACTTCCCGGGCCTGCACTTCCACAGAGGGCATGATGACAACGCCGTCATGCACCGCCCGTTCCATGGGAACGTCTGCTTTTTGAATCTCTTTGTCTTCAAAAAATTCGTTCATCATGTTCTTTCCTCCTTTGGGTTTGCCGATTGGTGGTTCCTTCGGCTGAGTGCATCATAGCATATTCCGGCAATCGCGGCGCATACCAGGCATAAATGGGCTTTCAAACGGTATTTTTCCGCCTGCATCCATCGGGTGACCGAATGAGAAAAGCATTTTCTGCCATTCCCGCGGCGCGTGCGGACCGCTGTTTCGTGTAAAATTATCCCCTTCCATATATTATATTGTTTTTTTCTTCCTTGTCAACGAAAAATCCGCCTTCTGGCGGCGCGCCGGACGGGATGAACAAGAGCGGAAAACAGCATGATGCGCCGGAAGAATTTACAATTCCCGCGGCAGGAATTCTTCGTCATCCGGAGAAATGAAGAAGCGGAGGTACACGATATGTATGCACGAAAATATTTGGCGATCCTGCTGGCCGCGTTCATTTGCGCGGCAATCGGTTCATGTGCGATCGCCGAAACAGGCGGAGAGCTTCGCATAGGCATGTCCGTTCAGGAGGTGGAGGCCATTTGGGACAAACCCGAAAGAGGGAATAAACTCAGCCTCAGCGGCACAATCAGATGGTATCATCAAAACGGGCATACGCTGATTTGCGCGTTTGACTGGTGTGATCCGGAGAAAGGATCATGGAGCGACATCCGTACTTCGGAAAACGACGTTTGGGCTCTGGCAGAGTGGATCGAATTTGACGAAAAGAATCAGCGCGTGGGTGGCAACGTACCGGAGGATGAAGGAGTCCACGCGGTTATGCTGCAATTCATCAGGGGCGGAGACATCCCCCGGTCGCACGACGTTGGCAGCGGTTTTACCATCCCCGCCAAAATCACAAGCGACGGCTGGATCGTAGAGGGTGATATCGGGCCGGCGACGACCGATTGCCTGGACAGGGGCTGGCTGTATCAAATGACGGTTGTTCCGCTGGGCATCTGGGGCTTCATTCTCGGATGGACGAAGTAAAAAAATCAGCAGCCCAGAGGAGAAGACCGGCATGAAAAGGCTTGTATGCATCACGCTTGTGCTCTGCATTCTGCTGCCCCTGGCCGCGCTGGCCGAGGCGGACAGGCCGATGTTTGCCGTGCAGGACGGTAACGGGCTATGAGGTTAAATAGATAATCAGGTCAGCCTGGTTATTTCGGGACGGTCTGGCTTGCATCAGCCGATATCCCGACGTGGTTTTCGTGGATCGGGGAGGAACGAGGTACACACGTATACAGTACAATGAAGGAGGAGACAAGCGTGAAAAAAGTATATGGCGGCGCTGCTGATCCTGGTTTTCTGCCTACCCCTTTCTGCGCTTTGCGACAAAAGCGCGGCCCTGTTCCCTGCCTATGACGAGGAAACACAGGCATGGGGCTACATTGACCCGGAGGGAGCTTGGGCCATCCCGCCGCAGTGTGCATCTGCGGGCATTTTCCGCGGGCATTACGCGGCAGCTTCCACTGGTGACCCGTGGGATTACACCATGGGGATCATCAACGAAATGGGAAACTGGGTGGTGGAGCCGAACTTCTTTGTGGACGATGGCTATGACGAAGCTTATTATGGCGGGCTGAATACGGGCATCTGGCAGGTGTGGAAAGATGACCTGACCGAGACCGGCTTGATGGGCTTTTTTGACGTGCCGAGCTGCTATTTTTCCGGTTTAGTGGTGCAAGTGGAATTAGGCTGGGTTGGCCATGACCGGCTGATGCCTGCGACCATTTTGGACGCAGGAATTTTTGACGGAAACGGAGAAGGTATAAAGCAGCTGACAGAAAGGGGAGGGGACGAATGAAAAAGCTATTCCGCGCGTGGCTGTGCGCCGCGCTGATGATCTGCCTGGCCCTGATCCCGGGCATGGCTCAAATGGAAGGAGAGAAAACGATGCAGGATATTGCGCTGACGCCGGCAGCGTCCTACAAGAAAGCCAACGAATTCAATCCGCTGTATACCCAGCGCTTCGGGGCGGACCCCGGGGTGATGGAATACGGCGGGCGGCTGTACGTGTACATGACCAACGACATTGTGGAGCACGAGGCCAATGGCACGGTGAAGGAAAATTCCTATCGCCTGATTCGCACCATCAACTGCATTTCCTCCTCCGATCTGGTGAACTGGACCGATCACGGACAGATCAAGGTGGCCGGGGCCAGCGGCATCGCCAAATGGGCCGGCAATTCCTGGGCACCCTGCGCGGCGCACAAGCAGATCGATGGGAAAGAAAAATTCTTCCTGTATTTCTGCAACGGCGGCAACGGCATCGGCGTATTGACCGCCGACAGCCCCATCGGCCCCTGGAAGGACGAGCTTGGCCATCTTCTGATCGACCGCAGTGTGAAAAACTGCGCGGATGTGGTGTGGCTGTTTGATCCGGCAGTGATGGTGGACGACGACGGCACGGGGTATCTGGCCTTTGGCGGCGGCGTGCCGGATGGCAAACAGGCGGCTCCCGGCACCGGGCGCATCGTGCGCCTCGGCCAGGATATGATCAGCCTGGACGGCGACCCCGTGCGGCTGGACGTGCCTTATTTGTTCGAGGATTCCGGCATCAATAAGATCAATGGAAAGTATGTGTATTCCTACTGCTCCAACTGGCAGACCGACGGCAACAGCCTGCGCTTGACCAGCGGCGCGATCGAGTACATGACTGCCGACGATCCGCTGGGGCCCTATACCTATCAGGACGAGCTGTTTCCCAACCAGGGCCGGTTCTTTGGCCTGTATGGCAACAATCACCATTCCATTGCCTGCCTGAACGGGGAGTATTACCTGTTTTACCACAACCGCCCGGTGGAAAAGGCCATGGGCATCACGGGCAATTACCGCAGCCCGCAAATAAACAGGATCACGGTGCTGGATGACGGGAAGCTGCAGCAGGTGAAGGGCACCATGCGGGGCATTGAGCAATTACACGCTTTTGACCCGTATCGGGAGGCTTCGGCCTGTACCATGTCCCACCAGGGCGGCGCCGCAGTTTACGGCGACGATGGAAAAACGTACGTTAAAACCACGGAAGGCGCATGGATCCGCATCACCGGCGTGGACTTTGGCCAAGGCGCGTCCCGTTTGACCATTCGGGCTCAGGCGGATGCGGACTGCAAAGCTTACGCAGTGCTTGGCAGCCTGAACGGTCCCATTGCGGCGGAATTTTCCATCCCCGCCGGCCCGGAGATCCAGGAAGCAGCCGTTCCCTTCACCGCTTCCGGGGTGCAGGATTTGTATTTCATCTTTGATGGCGCTGCGGCGTTCTACGCCTGGCAGGCGGAGTAAACGAACGATCGGCAAAAAGGGACAGCCGAAGGGAGGCACTTCGTAAGGAAACGCCTCCTTCACGTTTGAACACGGGATAATTGACCACGCCTATCGGCAATAAGTATAAGAAAAACTGGAGCTTGCGAGGGCAATGATGCTTCATTTAGAAACGATTACACCGGATAACTGGAGACCTGGCCTATCTGTCCGTGAAGATCAGCGAAGTTATGTGTCCAACAGTTTCGGGATACTGGCAAGGGCTTATGCTTATCGGAATGACAGAAGTCAGGCTTTCGTAATATATGATGGCGATATCCCGGTTGGAATGGCCATGTATTATGACCTTGATGAGTGGAAGGCTTATGACTTCAGTCAATTCTTTATCGATCGGCGTTATCAAAGAAAAGGATACGGTCAAAAGGCGGCTGAGATGATTCTGGACAGGATGAAGGCTGACGGAAAATACGACAAAGTCGTTCTTTGCTATATCGACGGCGATAACGCGGCAAAGAGTCTCTATGGAAAGCTTGGATTTCATCATACCGGGCAGAGGGATGAGGATGAGATTGTTATGGAGAAGCGATTGCGTTAAATTTCAGTTTGTCGAACAGGTTTTTATTTTTCAATATTCATAGCTGGCATCGGATTTTGCGCCCAAATACATAAACAGAAGGAAAAAACAGGCGTGACCGCCATGGCCACGCCTGTTTCATATCCTTTTGAACCGGTAATTGCCGCCTCAAAGCAGCTTCTTTATGAAGTGCTGCTATCGAAGGCTGCCTCTTTCTTTATGGACAAATTATTCGGCCTTATCCGCGCCGACGGCCACGATGCGGCCCTGCCCATAGGGATTTTCATAGCCGTCGCTGACCAGGCCGCCCAGGGTGCCGGTGATGTAATCGATGAGCACCTGATTGTCCAGCTTCACGGATTCCTGAAGCACCTTGGCGCCTTCAAACATGGTATATCCGTCGCCGTTGTTCAGGAGCTGATAGTCGTGAGAGGATACTTTGTAGAGCTTTTCGGCATCCAGCGGTTCGCCGGCCACCAGCACGTTGCGCACGCGGCGCTCCAGGCTTTCGTCCACGCCGGTAAAGAAACCGTTGTCATCCTGCTTGCAGGGAGAAGGAATGGTGGGATCGTATTCAAAGGTGAGGCCGGCCACATGGTCAAAGCCGCCGAATTCGCCCGGCGCGGCATGGACGGACCATTCCAGCGCGTCCAGCACCTGCTGTCCCGTTACTTCGATGACGGTCAGGCTGTTGCCGAAGGGATGCACCTTCAGAATATCATTCAGGGTGATGTCGCCCTTGGCGATGGGCACGCGGATTCCGCCGCCGTTGACCAAAGCGATGTCCGCCCCGCTGGACTGATCCAGATACGCGTCGGCGCACAGATCGCCCAGGTTGGTTTCGGTCTGACGGACGATGCGCACAGGCCGACCATCATCGGTTACAGCCACGGGATCATAGATGATCAGGTCCACGGTGGTTTTGGCAACGACCTCGTTGAGCTTATCGTCGAGCTGAGCCTTGGCGGCTTCGACGGCCTCACCGGCAGGATTGACAAGGCCCAGGAGCGCGGGCGCGGCGGCCTTCTGGCCCCAGGTGTAGAGCTCGGAGGAAATCTTGCCGTCTGTGGTGATGGTGAGGGCGCCGATGCTGGCCAGCTTGGTGCCGCAGGCGGAGCGGACAACGTCCTTGCCTTCTTTGTTCTTCATGATCACCTGATCGGTATCGTGGCTGTGGCCGTCCAGGAAAGCGTCGATGCCGGTGGTGTTGGAAATCACGTCGTTGTAGGTCCAGGGGATGCATTCGGTTTCGTTGCCCAGATGGGCCATCACGATCACATACTGCGCGCCTTCGCCCCGGGCGTCGTCCACGGCCTTCTGCACGGCGGCATATACCGCTTCGCCGGTTTCATCCTGGAGGAAGCCGTAGATGAATTCGCCGTTTTCATTCATAAAGTATTTGGGGGTGGAGGAACGCAGCGTCGTGGGCGTGGTGATGCCGACGAAGGCGATCTTGACGCCGTCCACTTCCTTGATGACGTAGGGCTGGAACACCAATTCGCCTTCCTTGTTGAAGTTGCAGCTGACGTAGGGGAAATTGGCTTTCTTGGTCAAATCCAGGAAGACATCCATACCGTAGTCAAATTCATGGTTGCCGGGGATGGCTACGTCGTAGCCAATCACGTTCATGATGTCGATGATGGCTTCACCCTTGGTCATGGTGCCGATGGGCTCGCCCTGAATGGCGTCGCCGTCGTCCACCAGCAGCACGTTGTTGTCCTTGGCCAGGCTTTCCTTCACGGCATACAGCCCGGCATAGCCCCAGCCCTGGTCGATGCCGCAGTGCGCGTCGCTGGTAAAGAGGATCACCAGATTCTTTTTCAAAGCCGGGGCCGCTTCTTCGGCGAAGGCGGCGCAGCCCAGCAGCAGGCACAGGGACAGGAGCAGACACAGGAATCTTTTCATGGTTATGCTTCCTCCTTAGTTAGAAGAATGATTTGATGATTGTATTTTACTACAATCCGCGGAAGATTTCAATACAGGGAAAAGAATAATGCTGCTTTTATCGCTTTGCCGCAAACAAAAGGATAAAAACGGGCCAGGCTTCTGACCCAAAGAAAAGCGAAGAGGAAACGCTTGCAAAGCGAAGAGAATTCAGGTATAATACTTTACTGGAAATCATACCCGAATCTGGCATCGCGCAGAACGAAAGGAAGGGTTTGACATGAGCAAGGTACATATCTTCGACCATCCGTTGATTCAGCACAAATTGAGCATCATGCGGGATAAGAACACCGGCTGCAAGGAATTCCGCGAGCTGCTGGATGAAATCTCCATGCTGATGGTATATGAAGTGACCCGGGATTTCCCCACGGAAAATGTGGAAATCGAAACGCCCATCACCAAAATGACCGCCAAAACGTTGGCCGGCAAGCCCATTGGCATCATTCCCATCCTGCGCGCCGGCCTTGGCATGGTGGACGGCATCCTGGAACTGATCCCCAACGCCAAAGTGGGGCATATCGGCCTTTACCGCGACCCGGAAACCCTGAAGCCCGTGGAATACTACTGCAAGCTGCCCGAGGACGCCGAGCATCGCCAGCTGATCGTGCTGGACCCCATGCTGGCTACCGGCGGCAGCGCTGCCGCGGCTATTTCCTTTATTAAGCAGCGCGGCTGCCGTAATATCCGCCTGGTCAACCTGATTGCCGCGCCGGAAGGCATCGCCTTTGTGCAGAACGCCCATCCCGACGTGGATATTTATGTAGCCGCCTGTGATGAAAAGCTCAACGAGCACGGCTACATCGTGCCCGGCCTGGGCGACGCGGGCGACAGGCTGTTCGGAACGAAGTAATAAAGGACTGCCGAGAATGAAGATTGATCCTGCCGTCAGGAAACAGACGGGGAGAGTAGCCGCGGGAACGGCTGTGCTGACCGTGCTGATGATCGCCGTTTTCCTGATCCTGAGGAAATTCGACTATACCGTGCTGCTGGGCGCGATGCTCGGTTTCCTGACCGCCGTGGGCAATTTCTTCCTCATGGCGCTGACGGTGCAGCGCTTGACCGACGGCATGCCGGCGCTGCCCAAGGAAGAGGAGGCGCCGGCGGATGAGGAAGCCGACGCCGACGAAAAGGAAAAGGAAGAAAAGAAAAAACCCCTGAGCACAGAAGCCAGGCAGGCCGGAAGAAAGATGGAAATCTCCTTCGTGCTGCGCCTGCTCATGATCGGGCTGGTGGCCCTGATCGCCCTGAAGGTGCCTGTGTTCAACCCTTGGGCGGCGCTGATCCCGCTGCTGTTTCCCAATCTTGTCATCATGGCGCTGAAGAATTCCATCGGAAAGGGGGCGTAAGCCATGGAAAGCAAAAGCCGGGCCAAATTCGTGGATTTTCTTTTGATCCTGCTGATCGTGCTGCCGCTGCTGGGCGCAATGACCGTCAAGGTGCTGACCAATGTGGAAGCGCCTCTCTCCGACGGCGTGCAGATTTCTGGCGCGCAGATATTCTTTACCATCCCCCTGCCCATCCAGGATTTGCCCATCACCGCCGCCCAGGTCAATTCCCTGGCGGTGATGCTCTCCATTCTGGGCATCTGCCTGTACCTGACCCACGGCATCAAAGTGATTCCCGACTCCAGGCGTCAGCTTGCGGCGGAATGGATCGTGGACACGGTCAACAAGCTGGTCAGGAACAATATGGGGGAGAAGTTCATGGGCTTCGCGCCTTTCGTGGCCGGCATCATGGCTTTGTCCGCCCTGAGCAGCCTGAGCAGCCTGCTGGGCCTGTTCGCGCCCACGTCGGATGTGAATATCATCCTGGGCTGGGCCATCCTGGTGTTTATCCTGATTACCCATTACAAGCTCAAGGGCGGCCTGTGGGCTTACATCAAGGGCTTTTTCAGCCCCATTCCCGTGTTCGCGCCCCTGAACATCATCGGCGAGGTCGCCACGCCCATTTCCATGTCCTTCCGTCATTACGGCAACGTGATGAGCGGCATGGTCATCTCCACCCTGATCGCCTTCGCCCTGCGCAGCCTGTCCAAGGCGGTGCTGGGGGCGCTGCCCGGGCTGCTGGGGGAGATTCCCTTCCTGCAGATCGGTCTGCCGGCGGTGCTGTCGCTGTACTTTGACATTTTCAGCGGCTGCATGCAGGCCTTCATCTTCGCCATGCTGACCATGATGTTCATTTCCACCGCGTCGCCGGAGGACGCGTAAACAAGGTGTCTGGCAGGGGAGACCCTGCTTTGCAGCATACAACAATCAACCATCGAGGAGGATTCAACCATGATTGAACTTGCTATCGGTATCATTCTGGGCTGCTGCGCCATCGGCGCCGGTATTGCGTTGATCGCCGGCATCGGCCCCGGTATCGGCGAAGGCCAGGCCGTGGCCAAGGCCTGCGAAGCGGTGGGCCGTCAGCCTGAAAGCAAGAGCGACGTTACCTCTACTTTGATCCTGGGCTGCGCCCTGGCCGAAACCACCGGTCTGTACGGCCTGATCATCGGCATCCTGCTGATCTTCGTTGCCCCCGGCTCCTTTGTTGGCATTCTCAAGGAAGCCGTGACCACTTGGGCCAAGCCGCTTTAATCAAGGCGCGATTGCGCGAAAACAGCCATAGAAAGGTTCGATGAGCGTGCAGTCACCGGAATACTTGAGTATAATTTCCGTTAACTTCTGGCAGATCGTTATTTCCCTTGTGAATCTGCTCATCATATTCCTGATCCTCAAGAAGTTCCTGTTCAAGCCTGTCCAGAAGGTGATGGGCGAGAGGCGGAGCCAGGTGGACAGGATGTATTCTGATGCCGATAAAAGCCGTTCCGCCGCCAATGAAATGAAGCAGGAGTACGAGCAGCGGTTGGCCTCTGCCCGTCAGGAAGCGGACGGCATGATCCGCACCGCCACCCAGACTGCGCAGCAAAAGAGCGATCAGATCTTGGCCGATGCCAAGGCTCAGGCCGCGCATGCCAAGCAAAAGGCGGAAGCGGAAATCGAATTGCAAAAGCAGCAGATGCTCAGGGACGCCCAGGGCGAGCTGTCCGATCTGGCGGTGAGCATCGCCTCCAAGGTGGTTGAAAAGGAAGTCAGCCGCCAGGAATACGACAGCTTCGTGGATGATTTTATCAGAAACGTGGGTGAGCAGCCGTGACCGAATTTGCCCGCGAATACGGCGAAGGGCTGTATGCCCTGTGCGAAGAAGAGCGAATTGAGCAGCAGGTGCTGGATGAGCTGCTTTCTTTGCGCGCTGCCTTTGACGAAAACCCCGATTTTCTCCGTCTGCTGTCCAATCTGTCCATCAGCAAGGAAGAAAGGGTATCCATCGCGGATCAGGCGCTGCGGGGGCAGATCCATCAGTATGTGCTGAATTTCATCAAGATTCTGGTGGAGAGGGGCGCCGCTTACGCTTTCCGGGAATGCACGCAGGTGTATGAAGGATGCTTTAACCAGTCCCGCCGGATCGTGGAAGCGGACGTGACCACCGCCAGGCCGTTGACCCATGAACAGCGGAGCAGGCTGCTGGATAAGCTGCGCGCCATGACGGGCAAAGAGGTGGCGCTGCACGAACAGGTGGACGAAGGGGTCCTGGGCGGCGTGCTGCTGCAAATGGACGGCAAACGCTACGACAACACCCTGCGCCAGCGGCTGAACGATATTCGCCAGGCGATTTCCGGGCAGGACGCGTAAAGAAAAGCGCATGGATGGAAAGGTGATACGATGCAGTTGAAACCCGAAGAAATTTCCAAGCTGATTAAGGAACAGATCAGGCATTATGAGAACAGGATTTCTCAAAGCGACACCGGCACCATCATCATGATCGGCGACGGCATTGCCCGGGCCACCGGCCTGGACAACTGCATGGCCAACGAGCTGGTGAAATTCCCCAACGGGGAATACGGCATGGCGCTGAACCTGGAGGAAAACTCCGTGGCCATCGTGATGCTGGGCACCGATGAGGGCATCCGCGAGGGCGACAAGGTGGAGCGCACGGGCAACGTTGTTTCCGTGCCTGCCGGCGAAGCGCTCATCGGCCGCGTGGTGAACGCCCTGGGCCAGCCGGTGGACGGCAAGGGCGCGATTGAGGCCAAGGAATACCGGCCCATCGAGCGCAACGCCCCCGGCATCATCCAGCGCAAGAAGGTATCCGTGCCGCTGCAGACCGGCATCAAGGCCATCGACAGCATGATCCCCATCGGCCGGGGCCAGCGCGAATTGATTATCGGCGACCGCCAGACAGGCAAAACCGTCATCGCCCTGGATACCATCATCAACCAAAGGGGCAAGGACGTGATCTGCGTCTATGTGGCCATTGGGCAGAAGCGTTCCACCGTGGCCCAGCTGGTGGACACATTGGAAGCCGCCGGCGCCATGGACTACACCATCGTGGTCAGCGCCACCGCCAGCGAGCCTGCGCCGTTGCAGTACATCGCTCCCTATTCCGGCTGTGCCATGGCGGAGTATTTCATGGACCAGGGCAAGGACGTGCTGATCGTATACGACGATCTGAGCAAGCACGCCGTGGCTTACCGCGCCCTGTCGCTTTTGATCCGCCGTCCGCCGGGCCGCGAAGCCTATCCCGGCGATGTGTTCTACCTGCACAGCAGGCTGCTTGAGCGCTCTGCCCGGGTGGACGACGCGTATGGCGGCGGCTCCATTACCGGCCTGCCCATCATCGAAACCCAGGCCGGCGACGTGTCCGCCTACATTCCCACCAACGTGATCTCCATTACCGACGGCCAGATTTTCCTGGAGACGGAGCTGTTCCACAGCGGCATCATGCCGGCCATCGACCCCGGCATTTCCGTCAGCCGCGTGGGCGGCGACGCCCAGATCAAGGCCATGAAGAAGGTAGCCGGCAGCCTGAAGCTGCTGTATTCCCAGTACCGGGAATTGCAGTCCTTCGCCCAGTTCGGCAGCGATCTGGACGCCGATACAAAAGCCCGCCTGGCCCAGGGCGCCCGCATCGTGGAGGTGCTCAAGCAAAATCGCAACCATCCCGTGGCGGTGGAAAACCAGGTGTGCATTTTCTACGCCGTGACCCATGACTACCTCAAGGATGTGGAAGTCGGCGACGTGGCCGCTTACGAAGAGGGGCTCTATCAGCGCATGAGCGCGCAGCATGAGAACGTGCTGGAAGCCATCCGCTCCACCGGCCTTCTGACGCCTGAAACTGAGGAGGGGCTGAAAGCGGCGCTGGACAGCTATACCAAGGATTTCCTCAAAACAAAGGGATAAGGAGGCGGCGGTATGGCAGGGTCCAACATGAAGGCCATCAAGCTGCGCATCAGAAGCGTGGAAAGCACCATGCAGATCACCAAGGCCATGCAGCTGGTGGCTACAAGCAAGCTGCGCCGGGCCAAGGAACGCATGGAAAACAGCAAGCCCTACGCCGCCATTTCCCGGGAAGCCATGATGGCCGCCGCGGCCAGCTGCGAGGATCACGCCACCATTCCCTATACGGCGAACCGGGAAGTAAAAAACCGGTGCTATATCGTGATCGCGGGGGAAAGAGGCCTGGCTGGCGGATACAATGCCAATGTGTTCAAAGCCCAGGCCGCCCATGCCGGCGATACCCCTTATTCGGTGCTTCCCCTTGGGAAAAAGGCTGTTGAAAAATACGCGCGGATGCAGGTGCCTCTTTTGCGGGAAAACCTGGTCCGGGTGGAAGGGCTGTCCGTCGGCCTCTGCAGCAAGCTGTCAAAAGAGCTGACAGAGGGTTTTCTGAACGGCTCCTGGGATGAATTGTGGCTGGTTTACACCGATTTTCAATCCATGCTGAACCAGGAGGTAAAGATCGAAAAGCTGCTTCCCCTGGATGAGAAGGACATCGACCGGGAAGAAAAGAACACCGTGGTAACGGTGTATGAGCCCAGCGCAGCGGAAACGCTGGCGGCGGCGGTGCCGGATTTCATTGCCGGCAGGCTGTACAGCGCCGCCTGTGATTCCTTTGCCAGCGAGGTGTCCGCCCGGCGCAGCGCCATGGACAGCGCCACCAAAAATGCCGGGGAAATGATCAGCGATCTGCGGCTGAAATACAACCGAGCCCGTCAGGGCGCCATCACTCAGGAAATCACGGAAATCGTTGCCGGCGCGGAAAATTAAGGCTTGGAAAAGGAGAAATCCAACGTGAGCGAAAACAAGCGTGAGAAAAACATTGGCAAGGTGGTTCAGGTCATCGGCCCGGTGTTGGACATCCGGTTTGAGGACGGCCATCTGCCTGAGCTGCTCAATGCCATTCAGATTCAAAGCGGCGATCGCATGATTACCGCCGAAGTAGCGCAGCATATCGGCGACAACGTGGCCCGCTGCATCTCCATGAACGCTACCGACGGCATGGTGCGCGGCCTGGACGCCGTGGATACCGGCAGCCCCATCACGGTGCCGGTAGGCAATGAATGTCTGGGCCGTATCTTTAATCTGCTGGGCCAGGCCATCGACGATCAGCCCGACCCCGAAGCGGCGGAAAGATGGCCCATCCATCGCCCGGCGCCCACCTACGAGGAGCAGGAAACCTCCTCCGACATCCTGGAAACGGGCATCAAGGTGGTTGATCTGATTGCGCCTTACGCCAAAGGCGGCAAGATCGGCCTGTTTGGCGGCGCAGGCGTCGGCAAAACGGTGCTGATTATGGAATTGATCAACAACGTGGCCAAGCAGCATGGCGGATTGAGCGTGTTCGCCGGCGTTGGCGAGCGCACCCGCGAGGGCAACGACCTGTATAATGAAATGAAGGAGAGCGGCGTCATCAGCAAGACCGCTCTGGTCTACGGCCAGATGAACGAGCCGCCGGGAGCCCGTATGCGCGTAGGCCTGTCCGGCCTTACCATGGCGGAGTATTTCCGCGATCGGGAAAACCAGGACGTGCTGCTGTTCATCGACAACATTTTCCGCTTCACCCAGGCGGGCAGCGAAGTGTCGGCATTGCTTGGCCGCATGCCCTCCGCCGTTGGTTATCAGCCCACTCTGGCCACCGAAATGGGCGCCCTGCAGGAGCGCATCACCTCCACCAAAAAGGGCTCCATCACCTCCGTGCAGGCGGTGTACGTGCCGGCGGACGACCTGACCGACCCCGCGCCCGCCACCACCTTTGCGCATCTGGACGCTACCACCGTTTTGAGCCGCGCCATTTCCTCTCTGGGCATCTATCCCGCCGTGGACCCGCTGGAATCCACCAGCCGTATCCTGAGCCCCGAAGTGGTGGGACGGGAGCATTACGAGGTGGCCCGCGCCGTGCAGAGCATCCTGCAGCGCTATAAGGAATTGCAGGACATCATCGCCATCATGGGCATGGACGAGCTCAGCGACGAGGATAAACTGATCGTGGCCCGGGCCCGCAAGGTGCAGCGCTTCCTCAGCCAGCCTTTCTCCGTGGCCGAGCAGTTCACCGGCATGGAGGGCAAATACGTGCCCCTCAAGGAAACCATCCGCGGCTTCAAGGAAATCATCGAAGGCAAGCATGACGATCTGCCCGAAAGCGCGTTCCTGTTCGTTGGTACCATCGACGAAGCGGTGGCCAAGGCAAAAAAGGGTGAGTAAGCATGGATACCTACCATCTGCAAATCGTTACGCCCGACCGCATGGTGTACGACGGCCAGGCGCAGAGCATCCTGCTGCGTACGGTGAACGGCGACGTATGCATCCTGCCGCGTCATATTGATTTTGCCGCGCCGCTGGGCATCGGCGCCGCCCGGGTGACCAACGAAAAAGGGGAGTCGCGCTCCGCTGCCTGCAACGGCGGTCTGGTGAGCGTGAACCGCGGCGAAGTGCGGGTTATGGCCATCACCTTTGAATGGGAGGACGAAATCGACCTGGAGCGGGCAAAAGAAGCCGAATCCCGGGCCGAAGAAGCGCTGAAAAACATGCAAAGGGCGGATCGGGATTTTGCCGCGGCGGAAGCCCGGCTCAAACGCGCGCTGGTCAGAATCCATGTAAAAGAATAAAATATCGCACGAAAAAACCGGGAACCGAAACAGCATCGGCTCCCGGTTTTGCATGCGGACAGGCAGACTCAGCGGCGGCTGCCCCTGCGGTTGTTTTCCGGCCGCCGGTAAAATTCACTCTTGTCCTTATACATGATCGCCTCGGCCCGGGTAATCAGCGTTTCAAGATCGTTTTCCTGTTTATTCATGGATTCGATGCCCAGGGCGATGGCATAGCCTTGCTGGTGCAATTGCTCCTGAATGGCTTCCCCCTGACGGAGAACAGCCGCTTCATCAGCGTCCGGCAGGAAGAAAACGAATTCGTCGCCGCCGGTCCTGTATCCGTGCTCGTCGCCGAAGGCGTCAAGGAGCAGGCTGGCCACGGTGCGGAGCATTTCATCCCCGGCCTTGTGGCCCTTGTTATTGTTGATGGCGTGCAGACCGTTCACGTCCACAAAGACACAGGTCAGGCTATTGGCACATTGCGAAAACAGGCTGCCCGTCTCCTGCTCGTAGCTGTTGCGGTTTTTCAGCCCGGTCATCAGATCGTGGGAGCCCAGATAGCTGATGCGCTTTTGCTGCTGCAATACCCTGATTTTGGGCCGCATCAGGAAATTGTTGATGAGAACGGACAGGATGCCGAAGGTAATCATGTTCCATACGTCGTCGGCGGCCAGGGCCGGTTCCTTCACGCACAGGGTGAACACACAGAAAGCCAACACCACCAGGAAGGTCATGATGCCAATATTCAGCGGGCGGTCCAGAAACACAATGGGGCAGACGAACAAAAGCACCACCGCCGTGACCGCGGGATAATCCTTGTGCAGAAGAGAAATATAGAATGCGAAGGCATACACCACGCATTCAAACAGATACATCAGGATGGTAATATAAACCGGGCTGTCAGACAAAGGCAGACGGACGCAGACTGCCAGGCACAGCATCGCGCTCATGGCCAGCAAGTAAGCAATGGTGTTGTCATGGGCAGGCATGTTGGAAATAAAAGCGCTGACGACGGTCAGGCCAAGCAGCATAATGCCGATAACCAAGGTGATGATTTTCAGCAGCTCCTTGTTTTGATCCGCAATATCCTTGGTCAGCAGCCGGTATTCGTCCTTCGTAATGCCGGCGTACAGCGCGTGATTGAAAAATTTCCTGAAAAGGCGCATTGCATCCTCCCGTTCAAAGCTGCGGAAAAACACACCGCAGAAAATTTATAATATAAGTGAAGTATATCATGAATCCACGCTTTTAGGGAAGCATCTTCCGGAAAATAATTGAATAAAATTTGTTTTTTATCAAAAGCGTTTTCCCTGCACGCTTTGCATACGCTTTTGGGTTTCAATAAGTATACTTTGGCTCAAACAAGAAAACAAAAAGCCCGGCAAACCATGTTGATTTGCGGGGCTTTTCTCTTGGTGCGCTCGGCGCGACTCGAACGCGCGGCCTTCAGAGTCGGAGTTTTCCGGCCCTGTGGCGTGAAAG